>Ga0207888_100342_pt1 | contig 19806 bp, 11 predicted proteins | sample LinPmetageLP43_FD_184055 | JGI IMG/M metagenome (GOLD analysis project Ga0207888, IMG submission 184055) | Marine viral communities from the Pacific Ocean - LP-43 (SPAdes) | ecosystem: Environmental > Aquatic > Marine > Oceanic | place: Pacific Ocean | collected 2010-08-27 | reverse complement strand
CATTTTCTCTAATTCCTCTTGGGTAAGAACGCGAAATGAAAACTTATAACCTTCGTAAATAGCAATACCATAAAAAAGCAAATCAATAGGACTAAACGTTTCTGACATCAATTCTGGAAGATAAGTGTAATCTAAATATAACATCGTTTCAAGAAGGCTGATATCCTGAGCATTTGCAATCACCCCCATAATGCTAAAGATGTTCCCTAAAACAACTGAAACAAAAGCAATCGCTCCACCCCAAAAACCAAATATCTGACTTACACCTTTACCAACTAATCTAATAGTGTAACCAACCCCTGCACCAATAGCAACAGCCATATAGCCTATTTGAAAATCTGTAACTACCGTGATCATTCCCCATAAAATAGCACCTATTAAGCCTGCTATTGCACCGCATATGACCGCCGGAATTAAATTCTCCTGACTTTTTACATAATTTAAATCTTCTTCAGAAAGTTTTTCTATTACCTGACTTAGCTCTAAGCCTTCTGTTTCGTGAGCAACAATTTTTACAGAAGAATCTTCTTTAAAATCCATACACGTACTGTCAAAAGATGCTTTTTGATTGGTGATTCCGCAAAGTAAACCTTCTTTCAAGTTCATTTCGCGGTTGGTACATTTTTTACAAAAAGCCAGTTGAGCATCTCGATTCATTGTTATGATTTTTAAGAATATTTAACAATAATGGCAAAAATCGTTAACAATATCAAAAAAAGTTTTAACAATAATTTTATGAATCCTCATCTTTTAAAACTAACAAACTGTAAACAAGCGATTTAGCTTTCACCCCAACCAACCCTCACGATCCAGGCTTCTATATTGAATCGCTTCGGTAATGTGGTGTGATTCTATTTGAGGGGAAGCTTCCAGATCTGCTATTGTTCTGGATACTTTTAAAATACGATCATACGCTCTTGCGGAAAGGTTCAGTTTTTCCATAGCGTTTTTCAACAGCTCTTTAGAACCAGAATCTAATGCACAATGCTTTCTTATTTGTTTTACGCTCATTTGTGCATTATAATGAATGTTTTCGCTTTCTCGGAAACGTTCAGTTTGCAATTTGCGGGCTTCGGTCACGCGTTTGCGTATTGCAATGCTGCTTTCCGCTTTGCGCTCATCAGACAATTTTTCAAACGGAACAGGTGTAACTTCTATGTGAATATCTATACGATCTAATAACGGACCGGAAACTTTACTCAGATACCGTTGCATTTCTGCGGGAGTACTGGTCACGGGAGCACCGGGGTCGTTAAAATAGCCTCCGGGGCTGGGGTTCATACTAGCGACCAGCATAAAACTACTGGGATAGGTCACGGTAAATTTGGCTCTTGAGATGGTTACTTCCCGGTCTTCCAACGGCTGACGCATCACTTCAAGCACGGTACGCTTAAACTCCGGCAACTCATCTAAAAACAATACGCCATTATGAGCCAGTGAAATTTCTCCCGGCTGTGGATAAGCACCGCCGCCAACTAACGCGACGTCTGAAATCGTGTGATGCGGACTTCGGAATGGTCGTTGTGCCATCAATCCCACATGTTCCCGCATACGCCCGGAAACACTGTGAATTTTAGTAGTCTCCAGCGCTTCTCGCAACGTCATAGGTGGTAAGATGGAAGGCAGGCGTTTCGCCAGCATGGTTTTTCCTGCGCCAGGAGGACCTATTAAAATGATATTATGACCACCGGCAGCGGCGATTTCCATACAGCGTTTGATGGATTCCTGACCTTTTACATCTGCAAAATCAAACTCCGGATGCTCTAAGGCATTGAAAAATTCAGTTCGCGTATCTACAATCGTACGCTCGAGTACTGTATCCTTATCAAAGTGATCAATGACTTGTGCAATACTATCAATCGCGTAAACTTCCAGGTCTTTTACAATTGCGGCTTCTCGTGCATTCTGACTGGGTAATAGAAATTTTTTAAAACCTTCTTCCTGAGCTTTTATTGCTATGGGCAAAGCGCCCCGAATAGGCTGCAGACTCCCATCTAGAGAGAGTTCGCCCATAATGATATACTCATCCAGATTCTCAGCCTTAATTTGTCCGCTGGCTGCTAAAATGCCAATAGCAAGTGTGAGATCGTACGCACTTCCCTCCTTGCGTAAATCTGCAGGAGCCATATTGAGCGTAATTTTCTTTCCGGGAATTTTAAAACCGTTGTTTTGAAGTGCGGCGGCAATACGGTAATTGCTTTCCCGAATCGCATTATCAGGCAATCCTACAAGATGATAACCAATACCTTTGTCAATATTTACTTCGATAGTAATCGTAGATGCTTCAACGCCAAAAACTGCTGAGCCATAAACCTTTGTAAGCATAATTTCTAAGTTGGAATTTTAAAGAAACAATATTATTTCCACTTCCTAAAAAATTATACCCTTCATTTTTAGAGGATTACAAAATTTTAAATTATAAACGTTCAATTAGAGAATCTGCCCATTTATGAGCGGGTTTTCCGAAGCATTCTATCAAATCATCAACTCCTATAATACTTCCTTTAGCCAGACGGCCTAAAAGAGAAATATGCTGATGACTATTTCCGTTTTTGCTAATGATACTTCCATCTTCAAGCGTGTGCAACCCCAGTTTATAACTCACAGGGTCAACGCGCTTATCTTCAAGCAAATTTTGAATCAACGGGCTAGAAACAGCAACGAGTTGGGGCGCATCTATTACTGAGTTTACCATAACCTGAGTGATGATAGATTGGTTATTTTTCTCCAATTTCCATCCGTTTTCAACAGGTGTAATTGTCGGGTTGTTTACAAAATCGAGATTGAGAACACCGGCTTCTACCAATGCCATTAATTGTTGTAAACTTTTCACGGGCGGTCCATAAGAGTAGCGTTTACTCGCCTCTATATAGTTTACAACATCAACCATTGCCGCATCTGGTAAATTTAAATACGTATAATCGTGGTATAAAATTCCTAAAGCAAACCGCCAGACTTGTCCTAAACAGTAATCAAGACTAATAGCCGTCTTACCAAAAGCCATTTGCAGCAAATGCTCCATGGCTTCCAGTGCCGGTAAATCATGCTTTAAAATGAGATCGTGAGCCGTATCTGGATCTTTAATCAACTGTATTGTCAGTTGTGATAATTCTTGATGGGAAAGTTTATGTTTTCTGCTATGCACAGACATTCTTAGATAAACTGAAGCCGCCATTTCTGCAAGTGCTTCAATCAAAAAGGAAGCATCTTTTATAGATGCTGCACGTTGTTCGGCTTTTTCAATAGCACGTATAAAAGACTGTTTTTCTTGTTCATTCGGTTTAAACCAATTATCTATAGTTGCACTTACAGGTTTTGGTGCAGGCGGCAACCCATTTAAAGAGAAAACGACTAAGTGCTTAGGGGCTTTTTCAGAAGGAATATATTCCCACTTAATGGAATCTTTTTTTTCTTTAAAAACTCCCCCAAAACCAATACTCAAGGCTCTTACCTGATCTACCATAGATAAACCAAAACCGCGTAAAGCGACAGTGGTTTCGGCAGAAATTGAATCGGTTTCTAAGGCTCCTACAGGGTAAGGATCTTCATATAATTTTAGATTATTTTCTTCTGCGTGTTTTCCCCAGGTTGTCAATTGTTTTGAATCATAGGTTGGCTGATGACCAATGGTTAAAACAGCTTCATCCACTTCAATCTGTTGATCATCCTTAGTATAAACAAGACACCCGGTTTCTGATGGTTCAATTTTAGTAACCTCTTTCTGGTAAAAATCGACCAAATCAGAACCTATTAAAGCTTCTCTAAACGTATTAAATCGCTCATTCAAATAACTACCAAGTTTTGCTCTTGAAGGAAAAACATCTTTTTCAGAATAGTCATCATCAGTGGTGGTTAACCAATTTTTATAACTGGGAAACTCCGGAATAAAAACATCATCAAAATATAAAGCCTCTCTTCCTGCTAAATTATTAGACAAATTACGCTCGTGAATATTAGATAAATTGGTCTCAACTTGGTTGGGAGTCCAGATCTGTCCAGCCCCAGGATATGCAGAAGCTTCAAATAAAACAACTTTCAACTTTTTGCTTGAATTAGAGTTTTTCTTTGCGAGATAAAGACTCTCAAGAGCGGCTAGTCCTCTCGGTCCCACGCCTACGATTGCAATTTTATAAAGTTTTGACAAGATATAAATTCAGATATTTTTTATTGGGTAAATACGTTTTGTAAAGGTACAATTCACAGCGATCTCAGCCGCTAAACCCTGGATTCAAACCTATTAAGATTATCATAAAACTAAGCTTTTAGAATAACAACATTTAATTAATAAATCAAAGAGTGTCAATTTTGCTAAGGTTTAATATCTTAGCTCGTTTAGAATAAACTTTTTATGATTAAAAAACGAGAGTTTTTAGGTGAGCTATTGGGTACGTTTGTAATGGTACTTTTTGGTATTGGTTCTGTAGCGGTGACTATTTTATTTGATGGGTATCAAAGTATTTTACAAATTGCGCTTGCCTGGGGAATTGCTGTAACGCTGGCTATCTATCTTACCCGTCATCTTTCTAATGCGCATCTCAATCCGGCTGTAACCGTGGCTATGATTGCAAGTAAGCGGATGCCTGTCGAAAAATTAGTTCCTTATATTTTAGCGCAATTCTTAGGTGCATTTTGTGCCGGACTTTTACTCTATCTCCTCTTTAATCCATCTATTGTTGCTTTTGAAAGTACAAACGAAATTCTACGCGGAACTCCTGAAAGTGTAGCTACGGCAAAAATGTTTGGCGAATTCTACACACAGGCCGGTAGCACTGCTGTTGTGAGTTTACCCCTGGCCATTTTTGCAGAAGGTTTTGGTACTTTTTTACTGTTGCTGTTTATTTTTGGGTTTACTGAAGGAAGCAATGTAGGCAGGCCGCATCACACAATGGCACCTGTTTTTATAGGTATTACAGTTTCAATAATCATTTGCTTACTTGCACCCTTAACCCAATGCGGAATTAATCCTGCACGGGATTTTGGTCCCAGATTAGTCGCCTGGATGATGGGCTGGGGAAGCGCTGCTTTCCCCGATCAAGTAGGCGGATTTTTCTGGGTTTATATTCTCGCGCCTAGTGTAGGTGCCGTGATTGCCGGACTCTTTTTTACTAAAATCGTAGAACCGGCAATGCACGATAAAGCAAGCCAACAGCTCTAGTTTAATTTATAAACAAAAGATTCTAGAGGTTTTATATCCACACGAATTTTTCCTAAACCATTCTCTACTTTCAAATTACCGGTTTGTTTTTCATAAAGTTGATCAAGTACATTATAATCACCATCAACTAATCCCCAGATTTCAATAATATGCTGTGGAACCTGCAATTCAAACCCAAATGTATCGTTCGCATCAAAATTGGTAACCACAATTAATTTATCAGTTTCAGACCAACGTACAAAAGAGTGCACCCGATCATTATACCATTCTGTATGTTGCCTGTTGTACCAATGAATATCTGCATAGTATCCCATCACAGCAGAATTTTCTAGACTAAAATTCAAGAGGCGCTTGTAAAAATCACGCAGCTTTAGTTCGTCATCGGTAGACGTTCCGCCATCAAACTTTTTATCATTTACCCATCTCACAACTGAAGGAACACTGCCATAATCAAAAATAGAAGTTCGGGTAGGATCTCCAAAACCCAGATCTTCTTCAGCAGGTTCTCCTAATTCCTGGCCAAAATAGACCATAACCGGTGATTTACTAATTAAAGCCGAAACTACCATTGCGGGTTTTCCTTTTTCGGCATTGCCTGCAAAATCCGGACTTGCAATACGCTGCTCATCATGATTCTCTAAAAAGTGCAACATATTGATCTCTATATCTCGCTGATGCTCAATAATTGGAGCAAAATGATCTGTACTGCCATGACCTTGCATAACATGTTTTATGGTATCATACAATTCTACTTTATCATAGAGATAATCCATCTTTCCTTTAAAAATATAATCTCTGTATAATGACGGATTGTAAACTTCAGCCATCAAAAACGTATCTGGATTTTTCATTTTTATTGCTGAATTCATATAACTCCAGAATTCAACCGGAACCATTTCTGCCATATCAAAACGGAAACCATCTACACCCTTTTTCGTCCAGAATAAGGCGATATCTTTAAATTGTATCCAGGAAGCAGGAACTTCTTTGTCTTTCCAGAAATTTGCATGCTGCTCAAAATCCCAGTGCCCACAGTCTGCAGGTAACTCCTCAAAATCTTTATGACCATCAGGACTAATCCCGTAATTGATTTTTACCGTCTCATACCAATCGTTCTGATCCGGTTGTGCAGCCCGGCTACCGTTGCCTGTCCATTTTGCTGGCGATTCATTTAATTTTCCATTTGCTAGCGGATTCTTTTCACCGCCTAGAGGTTGATACCCATTTTGCCATTGTGGAACTTTAAAATCCTCACCGGGAATGTAATAAAAGTTATTGTCCTTTGCATAGGCAACCTTATCATTATCTGTTGTTCCAAAAACAAAACTACCTTTTGGAGTATTCAGACTTTCATACTTTCTCGCAACGTGATTGGGTACAATATCGATGATTACTTTCAATCCGTTTTTGTGAGTGCGTTTGATCAAAGCTTCAAATTCTTGCAAGCGTTTTGCAGGATTAACAGCCATATCAGGATCTACCTGATAATAATCTTTAACTGCATAAGGCGATCCTGCACGGCCTTTTACCACGTCAGGGTCATCATTAGAAATACCAAATTCTGTATAATCTGTGATAACTGCGTGATGGGGTACCCCGGTATACCACACAGAGGTAACTCCGAGATCTTTTATTGATTTTAAGGCTTTAGCCGTGAAGTCGTTAAACTTACCCACCCCATTTTCTTCTAGCGTTCCCCAGGGTTTATTTGTTGTATTGGTGTTTCCGAATAGGCGCGTAAATACATGATAAACAACTTCTTTTTTTGGGGTGTTTTCAGTTTTCATAGTTGATATTGGTTCTTCGCTTGTTTGATTTTTACAAGCGGTTAAACTAAGCGTTAATGCGGTATAAAAAAGTATTTGTTTTTACCATATTAGGTTAGTTCTATAATATATGGAGTTCTGGCGGGTACAGATAATTTTGTTGACAAATCCAATATTTGGTTAGATAAAATCTCGTTTCCTGCTTTGCTGCCGTTTAAACCTTCTGCAAATTTTTGTAATGCTAGTATTTTTTTAGTCTTCGCGTTATTTATAATTACCATAACCCGTTTTTCTTCCCCTAAATACCTAAAATAAACATATACATTATCTACAGGAACAAAATGTAAAAATTTACCGTAATGAACTACTGGTTTATCTTTCCGCCAATTTAAAAGTTTTTTAGTAAATGCATGAAAACGTTCTTGGTAGGCACTGCGGCCATTTTTAACTGTTAAAGGCAAAAAAGCATTTTGCTTATGCTTCTTCCAACCGCCGGGAAATTCGTGCCGTATGTCGCCATCTCCATTACTCTTATCGCCCTGCATCCCGATCTCGCTACCGTAATATAACTGCGGTATTCCCCTAGTAGTGCAAATAACAGTCAATGCCAGTTTATAAGCATTGAGATCGCCACCACTTTGCGTATTAAAACGCTGTGTATCGTGATTTTCTATAAAACGCATCAAATTTTGCGGACTGGGATAAAAAAAGTCATTTACAAAAGTCTCGTATAAACTCTCTAAGCCTTTTACTTTTTTATGTTTTGCATAAAAAATATCCTGAAGCGCGTTGTGTAACGGAAAATCTGTGAGACATGGCAATTGAGAATTATAATTTGCCATCTGGCCTATTTTACTGTCTTTTTGCCAATAAGCAAGCTGAGCTGAATTATGCAGCCATACTTCACCTGCAATGTTGAGGTTAGGGTATTCCGCTTTAATGGCTTGCAGCCATTTTACAGCCGCTTCTTTATCACTATAAGTAAAGGTATCCACTCGGACTCCGTCTAAACCTGCTTCTTCTATCCACCAGATCGCATTCTGAATGAGGTAATTCAATACTAAAGGATTTTGCTGATTGAGATCTGGCATTGTAGATACAAACCAGCCTTTTTCATGCTGATCCTTATCAAATACCGATGCATTCATATCAATAAGCGTTGTCGTTTTGTGAGTAGTATTGGTAAAATGCTCCCATTGGTTTAGCCAACCTTCATTAGGTAAATCTTTAATAAGCCAGTGCTCACTTCCCCAATGATTAATCACATAGTCAATCACCAATCTCATATTTCGCTTGTGAAGCTCACGAGAAAGCTTCTTATAATCTGCTAAAGTCCCCAGACGTGCATCTATTTTATAAAGATCTGTTTGTGCATACCCGTGATAGGAACCAGTGGCGCTGTTGTTTTCGCACAAAGGTGTGCACCACAACGTGGTTATTCCCAAATCTTTTAAATAATCGAGATTATTAATTATTCCCAGAATATCTCCACCGTGTCTTCCATTAAGATCGTATGGATTAGCTTTTTCAGAAAGTTGCTTAACTGAATTGATCAACGGGTTTGCATGAGCAAAACGGTCTGGCATCAAAAGGTAAAATACATCAGAACTATCAAAACTTGTTCTGTTTGCTGAATCTTCAACTCTTGATTTAAACGCATAGGAAATTGTAAATTCAGGAAGATCTCTTTTTGAAAGCTAAAAGAATACATTCCTGCTTGAATTTCTGAAGTATCAAGGGTCACGAAAAGATAATTAGAATTTTGAGTCTTCTCGACCTGTAGTATATTCAGGTCAGATGAACAAGTAATAGTATATTCTGAAATATGGTCCCCATAAAAAAGCAATTGGAACTTTTTTATGTACATACCAGCCCACCAGTGCGGGGGCTCAACTCGTTTTAAAACATGACTTGCTTTCAAATGCTTCAGGTTATTCATTATAAACGTTCTCAAGATACATCAACATTTACGTATAGCAAACTAAAACGATTAAATCAAATTAGGTGTAAAACGGGTGTTTTTCCCCTTTGTAACATAGAAGTTTATAGGTAATTTTATCTTGTATTAATCAATGATTGATACCGTTTAATTTCTAATTATTAGGGGAATTATATTTTAAACGTATTAATGATTTAGGGGTGAAAGGCACTCTGCGTGAGCAGGGTGTTTTTCTTTTTTAGATAGTTTCTAAGAAATTGAAAAATCTTAAAACGATTTAGTATAAAATTAACATAATGAATTGTAAAATTATTTTGTAGATTTACAATGTCATTGACAATTTAGGGGTGAAAGGCACTTTGCGCGAGCAAGGTGTTTTTCTTTTTTTACACCTTTCCCTGGCCATTGATTTATAGCTTAGCTGCTCCCTTATTCGTTAAAATTCTTCTTAACAACGTGGCATATAATGGTTCATTTCCTACTAAAACGGTAATTATCGAAGCAGAAACGCTCGTTATGATTAGGGGAAGCATCATCCCATAATTTGCTGTCATTTCTACTGCCAGAACTAAACCGGTTAACGGTGCTCGTATGGTTGCTGCAAAAATAGCTGCCATACCCGCAATAGCGAAACTCAAAGGGTTAATGCCCAAATCAGGAAACAGCGTATTAAAACAAATACCCATAAGCATTCCCAGTAATGCGCCCAGTGTTAATAGCGGAAGAAATATCCCACCTGCAGTACCTGTACTATAACTAAATATAGACAGTAGAAAACGTACGCTAAATAAGAAAAACAAAACGACAAAACCCGGGCTATCTGTAAAAACTGAATTTATTAAATCATAGCCACCACCTATTAATTGAGGATTTAAAATGCCTACTCCTGCAATCAACAATCCAGAGATTAGCGCAACGGGTAGTATTCTAGACTTTAGATAATGCTGCACAAAATTCATACCTGCGATCAGCATTTTATTAAAAACCAGTCCGATAACACCAAAAACAACTCCTAATACACTAAATAACCAGTACTCTTTTAAAAGTGGAGCAGCAAAGGATTGAAGCATAAACTCTGGATTATCTCCTAAAATCAAGCGACTTACAAAATCTCCTGTTCCCGCTCCTATCATTATAGTTGCAACCGAAAAAAAAGTGAATTTAAAATGTTCGTGCATTTCCTCAATCACAAATAGGATACCGGATAAGGGTGCATTAAAAGCCACAGAAAGTCCTGCTGAAGCTCCAGCTGAAATAAGCGAATTATCTTCAACATCAGGTTGTTGGGTCAGGTCTTTGACCATTCTGCCTATATTCGCGCCTATTTGAATAGTAGGCCCTTCTCTGCCTAATAAAAGACCACTTCCCAAACTCAATATAGAAGCGATAAATTTTATGGGAATTACCCGCTTCCAACGAACAGGTCTCACATTATCTAAAGCACCTTCAATTTCTTGTATTCCGCTACCAGAAGCTTCAGGAGCGTACTTTTTGATTAAATACAGGGATAAAGCAATAGCACATATAGCACCTAATACTATAAAACAAATGTGTACCAGGTTTCCGGCTTGTGCACTTATCTGTATAACGTTACGATAATTTTCCAGATACCCTAGCGTAAGTCTAAAGCCTGATCCTAATATTCCCACAATACTCCCAATACCAAAAGCGAGCACTAAAAGCCGGTAATTTTCGGTATTAGCAATATGAAATTGCTTATTAAAGGCTGCACGTTTAACGGGGTTTTTAAGATTAAGCTTCACCGGTCATTACTTTTTTACATCCCCCTAATCTCATTGATTTGAGTTTTTTCAGTTTCCAATTAAAGCGATAGCATCTTACCTGTACAATATGCGAAAGTACAGCATCAAGAGCTATTCAAACCTTTTAAAAATAAAAGTCTAAGCAACGATTAAAATACGGAGATAGAGCTATCACTGAAATCGAATTGGAAGAAACGAAATTACAGAAAATATCGAAAGAAAGGTAATTGCTATACACTAACTTGGTAAAAACAATAATTAAACGCTCGGGCTAGCACTTTTAACTAATCAATTAAATTTCCTTACTACATACATAACCAGACCCCTAACCTACTCCAACTGATTCTCTTTAGGCTTCTTCAGTTCCAGATTAAAACGATCTCTGCGCACCAGTATACGTTTTCTAAATAACAGGAAAATAATATAGCCAAACCAACTAAAAATACCCACGAGCGCGACCCAAAAAATCAATTCTTGTGTTGATTTGAATTTTTTATAGCGCAATTCAAATAGCACCAGCGCAACAAATAAAATTCTAATATAGATCAAACCGGATTCAGGCGTTTGGAAATTTAAACCTCAAAACTACTGATTTTAACCGGCATTCAGAGCAGATGCGTAGGGTAAATCAATTCCCTTTTTTATTAGAAGAATCTTCTATTGTTTAAATCGTGTTTAGCCTGTGGATTTGGCCATAAAAAAAAGCAGGTCAACAGGACCTGCTTTTAGACTTATTTGAAAATGTATCTTTTCCTACTCCTTAGAAGCTGCAATATATTCAATCACGCGATCTTCTAAAACGGCAAGGGGTAACGCTCCCTGACCGAGTATGACCTCATGAAATTTACGAACGTCGAAGCTTTCGCCAAGTTCTTTTTCAGCTTTTGCTCTCAATTCAAGAATTTTATTCATTCCTATTTTATAAGCAGTTGCCTGGCCCGGCATCACTATATGACGCTCTACCATTTTGATACAGTCACTCTCAGCATTAGGAGTATTTTCTTTATAGTATGCAATACCTTCTTCACGAGTCCATTTTTTAGCATGAATACCGGTATCAACAACTAGTCTGCAGGCACGCCATAATTCCATTGCAAGTCGTCCAAAGTCGGCATAGGGATCTTTATAAGCTCCCATTTCTTTAGGTAAATACTCACAATACAAGCCCCAACCTTCTATATACGGCGTGTAACCGCCAAATTTTCTAAACTTCGGCAAGCTATCTAGTTCCTGAGCTATTGCCAATTGCATGTGATGGCCAGGAATTCCCTCATGATATGCTAAAGCTTGCATCTGATAGTTAGGCATAGCTTTAATGTCATAAAGATTTGCATAATAAATACCCGGGCGTGATCCATCTGAAGCTGGCGAATTGTAAAAGGCTTTACCGGCACTTTTCTCTCTAAATGCCTCCACGCGCTTTACAACAATTTCAGCCTTAGGCTTGGTGATAAATAATTCATCAAGACGACCACGCATCGCATCAATAATTGCTTTTGCCTGCTTCATATACGCTGCTCTTCCAGCATCAGAATCTTCATAATAGAATTGCTCATCACTTCGCATAAACTCAAAGAAATCCTGTAAGCTACCTTCAAAACCTACATTTTTCTTAATCGTTTCCATTTCGCCATGAATACGAGCAACTTCGTCTAAGCCCAACTGATGAATCGCTGCTGCGCTCATATGTGTAGTTGTAGACCTGTTTAAAGCAATAGCATAGTACTGATCACCGCGAGGAAACTTCCAAGCGCCATCATCTGTAGTGGCTCTAATCTTTTGATTATCTACGAAAGCAACCAACGCTTCATACGCAGGTTTTAAACTGTCTATTAGAGCTTCAGAAGCTTCTTTGATCAGCATATTCTGAGTCTCATCATCCAACTTTAATTTTTCAATTTTAGACTGAAAATCGGCCAGAATGGGCATTTGCTCTGTAGATTTTTCAAATGGTCTTCCCTTTAGAATGTTTTTACTGTCATCCAGAACCCGATCCAAAACAAATTTAGGAGGAACAATCTGATTGGTTTCGCGAATGCTTAACTGATTCTGAAGTTCCTTAAATAAAGGCTTCACGCCTCTAATACGTTCAATATACGCTTTAGCATCACTAATGCTGTCTATACGGTGTTTATTGATTAAAAATGCCGGTACACTCGCGTGCAAACCAAACATCTGATTCACCGGATAATTGTAAAATCGGTATTCATAATCCTCTATGGTATGCTCCAGATTCAGTTTGTATAAGTTATAACTGATTGCGGTAACTGTATCAAGCGCTTCAACACTAACCTCATTATTTAAATAGCGCAGACGCTCTTTTGCACGATCCAGTTCTTCGGCCATTTGATCTGAAGCAATATCATCCCATTTACCGTAATTAGTTTTAAACCCTAAACTGGTTTGCCATTGTGGCGATAGCGCTACATCAGCATCAAACTGCTCATCAAACCACGCATTAAGTGCTGCACTAGAAGATGCAATCTCAGCTTCAGTATACGTATCAGTTTTTTTGGTATTGCATGAAATTACCAGTATCAAACATGTAAACAGGAGTAAACGGGATACTATTTTCATAAAATCATTCTATTTTAAAACGCTAAACTGAATTTCTGAATCTCCAAAAACCGTATGTGTTTGTTTTGTAAAATCTTCTGCTTTTGCTTTATAGATATTAGGAACAAAAGTCTGCGGATTACGATCTATCAATGGAAACCACGTGCTTTGAATCTGTATCTGAAGTTTATGTCCTTTTAAAAACGTGTGATTCACACCTTGAAGGGTTAGATCAACTTCGGTTTTCTTGTTAGCCTCAAAGGCTTTAGGTTCACTGAAACTTTCTCTAAAACGACCACGCATTACTTCACTACGCACCATCATATGGTAATTCCCCATTTTAAGATACTTTTGAGTTTCTGGATAATCTTCAGCATCAGGAGGATATACATCGATCACTTTTACGACCCAGTCTGCAGCAGTGCCTGTTGTAGCCACTTGCAGTTTTGCCAGTATTTCTCCGCTTAGAGTCATATCTTCATTTAAAGCTTCGGTTTCATAAACTAAAACGTCTGGTCTTCTGGCAGCAAAACGCTGATCATCGGTCATATATTTTCTAGGTGTAAACACCATTTTTATATCTTCTGAATACGGAACCGGTTTAGAGGGATCACTTACAAATGTAGTTGCATAATCAGCCGAAGCTGTTTCGGTAAGCATTTGGTTTTCGACTAAATAAAAAGTTTTAGTTTCCGCAGCTTTTGGTGGCCATTGTGCATAGCTATCCCATTCTCGAGAGCCACTGTCATACATTGACGCTTCTGGGAAATCAATGTCACCCTTACCATTATTTTTTAGAAAATGATTAAAAAACTTAGTCTCATAATCCTTTTGAAAATCTCTAGAAAGATGGTCTCCAAAATATACATTTCCTATCGCTTGACGCTCACTAGAACGCGCCCAATCACCATGACTCCAAGGTCCATAAACTAAAATATTATAGTTGTCGCTGGTCTCTTCTATCTTTCTGTAAGTATTGAAGGGACCGTATAAATCTTCTGCATCAAATAAGCCACCTACAACCATCACTGCTGGTTTGATATCTTTTAAATGCTGAATAATACCACGGCTTCTCCAAAATTCATCATAATTGGGATGATCTTTTATTTGCTGCCAGAACACGTTATCTTCTTTATAATACGCATCAAGATTAGTCAACGGACCTTCATCTAAAAAAAACTGATATTGATCTTCACTAGGCAAATCAGGAAATGCATACCACGGCTTGGTCACCGGCTTGTCTTTCATATAACCAAAAAGAGAAATGGCTCTCCAGTAGCTTTCTAAAAATGCGCCATTATGATGGAAATCATCAAAAAAGAAATCTGAAATACACGCTTGTGGAGAAACTGCCTTTAATGCCGGATGCTCGCTTAATAAGGAATAGGTTGCATAAAAACCAGGATATGAGATTCCCCAGGTTCCTACATTTCCGTTATTATTAGCTATGTTTTTAACCAACCAGTCAATCGTGTCATAGGTGTCGCTAGCCTCGTCAACTTGTTTTCCTTTTTTATTAGGAATATAAGCGCGCATATTATCATAAACGCCCTCGCTATTCCAGCGACCCCGCACATCCTGCTGTACAAAAATATTTCCCTCTTCAACCATAAACTGGTTAGGTCCTATTCTACCCTTAAAATTATCTTCTCCATAAGGTGCACAACTGTATGGCGTACGCATCATTAAAATAGGATACTCCTGAGTTTTATCTTTTGGAGAATAAATAGTGGTATGCAAAGAGACACCATCACGCATTTCTATCATTACTTCTTTCTTGTCGTAATGTGCTCTTACATAGTCTTCAGTCTGCGCCTGTATAGAACAAACAACAAATAATAGCATTAGGACAATGCATCTTTTAAGGTTTTTCATTTAGAGGGTTATTAAATTAATATTCGGTTATCGAATTTAAAATTGATTTCATTTCTAGTTCTTGCAGCGTTGCATCAACGTAACTAATTTTTAAAGTTGCTTATACCTTCTGTTAACCAGGCTTCAAATTCATCTACATCTGGTGTATATCCTACAGGCTGATTAAGTTCGTTCTCATCTGCATCCAGTAATACATAATACGGTTGAGCATTGATTTTATAGTTTTTAATCTGAAAATCGCTCCATTTATTCCCTATTGTTTGTACACGTTTTCCGGTAGTTTCGCTTACGTATTGCTCAGCTTCTGGCAACGCTTCTTTCAAATCTACATAAAGTGAAATAAGCACAACATCGTTTTGAAGTTTACCTAAAATCTGCGGTTCACCCCAAACGCGTTCTTCCATCTTACGACAATTAACACATGCTTTACCCGTAAAATCCAAAAGCACGGGTTTATTTTCGGCTTTTGCGAAAGCCATACCGGCATCATAATTTGTAAAAGTTATCAATTGATACGGACCGTATTCTGCTTCCTCCGGTAATTCTGAAGCAGTACCTGCAGAACCACCTTTCATATATCCTACACCAAAAGGCGACTCACTGTAATTCATAGGTGGAGGAAAACCACTAATCAATTTAAGTGGCGCTCCCCAAAGTCCGGGAATTAAATAAATTGTGAATGCCAAAACAAAAACTCCAAAAACCATTCTCCCCGAAGAAATACGATCTACAGGTGTATCGTGTGAAGTTCTTATTTTACCGAATAGGTATAATGCTAAAGCTCCAAAAATAGCGATCCAGATTGCTAAAAAGACTTCGCGTTCTAAGAAATGAGCTTGCAAAACAAGGTCTGCGTTAGATAAAAATTTAAAAGCCAGTGCAAGTTCTAAGAATCCTAAAACCACTTTAACCGAGTTCAACCAGCCTCCGGATTTGGGTAACGAATTCATCAAACCGGGAAACAACGCAAATAATGCAAACGGGATAGCGATTGCCAATGAAAAGCCCAGCATTCCTAAAATTGGAGCCAGACCACCTTCTGCAGCTGCTTGTACTAGAAGTGTTCCTACAATGGGTCCTGTACAACTAAAAGAAACAATTGCAAGTGCCAGCGCCATAAAGAAAATCCCAATAATACCTCCACGATCTGCCTTGCGATCTACTGCATTTGCCCAGGAGTTGGGTAACATAATTTCAAAAGCCCCAAAAAATGAAATGGCAAATACCACAAGTAGAATAAAGAAAATGATATTGAACCAAACATTTGTAGACAAAGCATTTAGGGCATCTGCGCCAAAAACACCAGTTACAAGGGTTCCTAAAAGGACATAAATTACAACAATAAAAATTCCATATAAAATGGCATTTCTGCGTCCTACAGCAAGGTTTTTACTTTGTTTTGTAAAAAAGCTAACCGTCATAGGGATCATAGGAAACACGCATGGTGTCAATAAAGCTAAAAACCCAGATGCAAACGCGAGAAAGAAGATTGTCCACAGGTCTTGCTTTTCTTCTTCTTTTACTACTTCTGCAGCCGGTTTGATCTCTGCTACTTTTTCTTCAACCTTTTCCTGAATTTCTCCATAAGATTGAAACGTATTAAAATCGGTTAAAATTTTTCCATCTCCCTTATTTAGATCAAAAATCACATAGCGTTCTTCATTGATACAAACCTCTTTACAAACCTGATATTTAAGTATCAGTTTAACAAAATTTACGCTTTTGTCAGACACTTTAATCTTTTGAGTCAGACTCATAGCATTACTGAAAAAAGTTTCATCAACCTCAAAGATATCGCTGTAAACAGTCTCTGTCTCACTTTCTACAGTAGGACCTTCTAATGTGTAAGCCTCACCTGCTTTTAAATATTCTAGCTCTAAAGGCAACGAACCATCAGGATCTGTAAACTGGGAATACACATGCCATTCTGGATCTATTTGTCCTTTTAAAACGAGTGTATAGCTATCAGCTTCACCAGCTTCTACTTGAGCGCTCCACAGCACAGGATCAATAGAACTGTTAGGGCCTCCAAACCCTTGAGCATTGCTCATTAAATTACAAAGTAAAACACTTAATAGTAATAGGTATTTAATCATATTCTGCTGTAAATTTTACAAGATTAGAGGTTGTTGAATTTATTTTATAACGGTCATCGGTGCGTTCACCTATTACCCAGATAATATCTTCTTGAGAACATAAAAGCCAAACAGCTTCTTTTTGAATTGTTGAATATTTTAAATCTTTAAACAACTTACTCAGTTTCTTTTTACCCTTCATACCAAATGGATAAAAAGTATCACCTTCCTCCCACTTGCGTATCAGTAATGGAAACTCTAAAAGATTGAGATCAAAATAAGCTTCACTACTATTTGGTCGTTTAAAATCGGGTACGCTTTCTTTTTTTAGCTTTAAATCGGGTAACTGCAATTCGTGTTGTGCACTTTCAAATTTATATACTGAATTTTCTCGTTCTGTATTTTTGGTTAAGATCAACACATCCCGATCTTTAATCAGTCGGTAGTTTTTTGAAGCTACGTACTTTCCGGGTTGGGAATCTAATAACTCATAAATATCGTCCCAGGCTGTAAAATCAAAATTCTTTAAAAGTTGGTATAATACCGCTTTAGTATTAGGAGTTGCTTTAAGCTGCGTAATATGGAGATCATAACCTTTAAAAGATTGAGTTACGATCTTTGAGAATAACAATGCAGTATAATCTTCAAGAAGATTGGCCGATTCTTGCAAATGCTGCATACTTTTTTTAAACTGGCTTAGGAACTGTGGTGCAGCCTCCTCTAATGCCGGGATCGCGTGATGTCTCAAATGATTCCGTAGATATTTATCAGAATTATTACTGCTGTCTTCCCGCCATTTGATGTTGTGATCCTGTGCGTATTTGGCGATTTCCTCTCGGCTAAAAGGCAATAAAGGCCTTACAACAAAATCACCTTGAGCATCCATACCGGTGAGCCCCTCTATACCACTACCTCTGCTAAGATTAATTAAAAAAGTCTCCAGATCATCTTTAGCGTGATGGGCTGTAACTACGTAATTCAATTGGCTTTCTTTACAAACTTCTTCAAACCAAGTATAGCGCAATTCACGAGCTGCCATTTGAGTTGAAACTTTTTCGGCTTTAGCGAAGGCTTCAGTATCAAATTTTTGAATATGAAATCTCACGTTTAAGTTTGCAGCTAATTGTTCTACAAAAACAGCATCTGCATCGCTTTCTTTTCCGCGTAGCGAAAAATTACAATGTGCAATCTCAAAATCCCAGTCACTTTTACTGAAAAGATGCGCTAAAACAACACTGTCTATACCTCCGCTTACCGCTAACAAGACTCGCTTGTTTTTAAGCTGAAAAAAATGGGTTTCTAAGTGTTCTTTAAAAGCAGTAATCATATGTAGTGTAAACAATGCGGAGCCAATTTCCGCTAAAGCCGTAAATATACAATTTTAGGCTCCAAGAGTTCACAGACTTTGAGTGGAGTTTGTAATGCCTTTATGATACATAAAATAGAAATTCACATAGGTTTTTAAAATGAGCGGCTTGATAATTATTGTATTTTTAAAATCAGTCCTAAGTAACCTGAGTTACTTTTGAGTTTGAATCAAGACTGTATATTTGACCGCAAAACAAAAGCTATTGAAACGGTATTTCCCCATTTTAAGTTGGTTGCCTAACTATAAAAAAAGTTATTTATCAGGTGATATTTCTGCCGGAATAACCGTTGGGGTTATGTTGATCCCACAGGGAATGGCATATGCAATGATTGCTGGTTTACCACCGGTTTTTGGGCTGTATGCTGCGCTTATTCCGCAAGTGATTTATGCGATAATGGGAACCTCGCGCCAACTGGCAATTGGCCCCGTTGCAATGGATTCTTTATTGATCGCAAGTGGCCTGGGAGCACTTGCACTAACAGGAATAAACGAGTACATCTCGATGGCTATATTTTTAGCCTTATTCATTGGGGTTATACAAGTTTTGCTGGGGTTTTTAAAGATGGGATTTTTGGTTAATTTTTTATCAAAACCTGTGATTAGTGGCTTTACTTCTGCCGCGGCCTTAATTATAGGAATCAGTCAGCTGAAGCATTTACTGGGAATCACCGTGACCAGTAACAAAACTTTACAGATCTTTCAACAAACATTTAATCAACTCGATGCGATTAATCCTATGGCCTTGCTTGTAGGCTTAAGTGGCATAGGAATTATGTTGCTCGTAAAACGCATTCATAGTCAGATACCAGCAGCGATAGTCGTAGTTATCTTGGGTATCGCGCTAGCTTATTTTACACCAATTACAAACTACGGATTAAAATTAGTCGGGAAAATACCAGAAGGGCTTCCCGGTTTTAAAATACCAGATATTCCGTGGACGAGTCTTGGCGAACTATTTACGCTTGCTCTCGCAATGTCTTTAATTGCTTTTATGGAAGTTGTTTCAATAGGGAAAGCTTTAGAAGAAAAATTGAAGTCTAATAACATTAATGCCAATCAAGAACTCATCGCGCTGGGAACCGGAAATATTCTAGGTTCTTTTTTTCAATGCTATCCTACAACAGCAGGTTTTAGCCGTACGGCGGTTAACTTTCAGGCCGGTGCAAAAACGGGTATTGCGGCTTTTATTAGCGCTACTTTAGTTGCATTGACCCTGCTTTTTTTAACACCGGTATTTTACTATTTACCTAATGCGATTTTGGCGTCAATCATTATGCTTGCGATACGAAGCTTGATTGATTTAAAATA
>Ga0207888_100341_pt1 | contig 19851 bp, 17 predicted proteins | sample LinPmetageLP43_FD_184055 | JGI IMG/M metagenome (GOLD analysis project Ga0207888, IMG submission 184055) | Marine viral communities from the Pacific Ocean - LP-43 (SPAdes) | ecosystem: Environmental > Aquatic > Marine > Oceanic | place: Pacific Ocean | collected 2010-08-27 | reverse complement strand
CGAGCATTCCTGCCCACTTTTCATTCGGTTTTGCGTGAATTTCATTCTAGATATTAATCTTATTACATACGCTATCATGGCCTAGGAATAGGCTTTTGCGGTCTGGACGGGACTCGAACTGATCTGGGAGTGCCAGTGTTTTCAGGCTTTTAGAAAATGCTATTTTTAATGACTCACCGAATCGTACACCTATATTTAAACTTTAACATTTTTAACATAATTAAATGTTCTTATAAATCTGAAACGAAGTAAATATCTTGGAATCTTAATTAGGGTCATTACTATTTAAAAATTCTGAAGGCGACATTTTAAAGTGTTTTTGAAAATTGCGACCAAAACTGGTTTGAGAACGGTAACCTATTTCCTCTGCAACTTCGAAGATTTTTTTATCGGTAGTTTTTAACAGAAATGCAGCCTTTTTAAGCCGGCTGGTATTTATAAGTTCATTTGGACTTTTGGAAGATATCTCTTTTATCTTTCTATAGAGCGTAGAACGACTCATATTCATTAATTTCGCCAATGTTTCTACATTGAGGTCTGTATCTTTCATATGCGATTCAATGATTTTATCAAGTTTGGAAATAAAATCCTGATCAGAAGCAGAGAGTGTAAGCGATTTTAGATGAGCTAGCGGACTATTGCTATAATGATCTAAAATTGTTTTCCGGTTTTCAAGGAGGTTTGAGATTTGTACCAAAAGATGATCCATCGAGAATGGTTTTGTAATATAGGCATCCGCACCCGACTCAAGTCCTTCTATTTTAGCGTTTAAGGCGCTTTTCGCGGTGAGCAGAATCACCGGAATTTGCTTTGTTTTGGGGTTTTCTTTAATTTTTTTACAGAGTTCAATGCCATCCATCATGGGCATCATTATGTCGCTCAATATAAGTTGAATCGTGTGCTTATTCAGATATTCCAGCGCCTGTATCCCATTTGCAACAGCAATCACATTATAGCTTTGCGATAATTCTGAGAAAATAAAATCAGAAAGCTCCAGATTGTCTTCCACAATAAGAAGGCAGGGCGTATTTTTTTTGAATGGTGCTTTAGTTTCAAAATCAGTTTGATTTTGAACTAGAGCCGGTTTAAACTCTGTTTTTAAAGCTTCGGATTGATTTAAAGGCAGGCGTAAAATAAAAGAGTTCAGATTGTTTTGGTTTTCAAAGTGCAAATCTCCCTGATGTAGTTGGGTTAGAGAATAGGCAAGGGACAGCCCAATACCGGTTCCCAGATTTTTTGTCTCGCCAGGCACTCTGTAGAAAGGTTCAAAAATGCGTTTTTGCAGCTGAGGTGGGATTAGTGTACCATCATTGGTCAGACTTATTTTAAAATGAGTTTCATCACGCTCCAGCTTAAGGCTTACTTCGTGATTGGAATATTTTACTGCATTGCTATACAGATTGCTCAAAATTTTCCTGACGGCCTCTTCATCTACCTGAGCAATTATTGCTTCTGCAGGTTTGATTATGGTGAAATTGAGACCACGTTCCTGTATTAAAGGACTAAAGCGCAAATAAGTTTCTTCCAGGAGTTCGTTAATGTTCACCGTAAAGAAGTTGAGCTTTACGTGTTGCATTTCAGTCTTCCTAAAATCGAGAAGTTCATTGACCAGATTTAGCAGGCGGGAGGTGTTCTTTTCCATAATCCCAAGATTTTTAGGGATTTCAGGAGACTTATACGAGCTTTTTAAAAGTTTTTCAAGCGGACTTTTAATTAGGGTCAACGGCGTCCTGATCTCGTGGGCTATATTGGTAAAAAATTCAATCTTTGCCTGATAAATTTCTTTTTCCTTCGCATTTTCAAGCTGCTGAATACGTTGATTATTTTTGTCCCGAGTATAAATGTGGTAGTACCTTAAAAGTATGAAAACGAGAAAAAGTAGCGAAAGTATGTAGAGTGCATAGGCTGTGTTGCTTGCAAAAAAGGGAGGTAAAACTTCCAGATGTAATTCTGCGTTTTTCGTGCTCCAAACCCCGTCACCGTTTAGGGCTTTTGCTTTAAGGGTATATTCACCTGCCGGAAGTTCGGTAAAACTTACCTTGTGGTTTTTACCCAGACTGATCCAATTTTTATTCAGACCTTCCAATTGATACCAATACTGTGTCATTTCGGGTGCAGTATAACTTAGGGAAGCAAATGCGAGGCTAAATGTTGATTGCTCACTGGAAAGCTCCAGTTTTTGGGTAAATGAAATAGATTTTTCGAGTGGAGATCCCTTGGTATGAACAGCTACCTTTTCATTGTTGATCTGAATATCTGTAATGTAAATAGGTGCCTTATACGTGTTTTGGGTAAAGGTTGAGGGATTAAAACTGATTAAGCCGTTTACACTGCCAAAATACATTTCGCCCGTATCATCTTTAAAAAACGAACTGTAATTAAACTGATCGCTCAGGAGACCGTTAGATTTGGTAAAGGTTTTGGTTTCACCATTTTCAGGATTGTAATCGACCAATCCGTTTGAAGTACTTATCCAAAGATGCATTTGATCATCTTCCAGCAGGGCATAGGTTACATTAGCGGGCAGGCCTTCACTTTTGGTGATGCGGGTAAATTTTCCAAGTTCTCGTTCTAATCGGTTAAAGCCATTTTCAGTAGTAATCCATAACCGGTTTCTGGAATCTTCAAAAATGCCGTTGATTACGTTAGAACTTATACTTGTAGTGTCGTTACGGTCGTATTTATAAAATCCCTTTTCCTTGGTTGCCGGATTGTAATAATAAAGACCATCCCAATAAGTGCCTGCCCACAAGATACCCTGATGATCTTCCAACAAAAAAGTATAATGATAGATCTCTGGGAATTCTTCAACCAGTTCAAAAGAATCTGATGCGAAGAGATATTTATATACGCCCTGAGAAGTCAGGATGTATAAATCTGAATTTTTTGTTTCATAGATATAAACTACAAAATCGCTGCGAAGATTCCCTTTACCGGTTCGCGAATCGTAATGTTTAATGACCTTACCTGTTTGAATATCCATCACATCTAGGCCGTGTTCAAAGGTACCTATCCACAATTGAGAACCACGGGGTAAAAGACCATGAATATTGTAATGTGCCAGGTCACCTCCGTCACTTTGAGGCTTAAAGTTTTCAAATTTACCAGATACAGGGTTAAACCGGTTGAGCCCGGCGTCTTCAGTGCCTATCCATAGATTGCCATAGCGGTCTTCTTCAATTTCACGTACCGCATTCCCACTAATTGAATTTTCACCCACTCTGGGGAAGTATCTTTTAAATGGAGTATAAGGTTTTGGGTAATAATTGACACCGCCAAAATACGTGCCCAGCCATATGCCGCCTTCCTGATCTTTGACCAAAGCATAAATCGCATTGTCTGAAAGCGAGTAGGGATTGTTGTAATTTTTTTTCAGGTTTTGAAAGGTTTGATTTCTTAGGTCGTAAATGAATAAACCAGATTCACTTGCAATCCAAAGTTCGCCTGTGTTTTTAAGCAGAAAATCCCGTACAAACAAAGGGTTTTGATCTTTCTCAAATAAGGATTCTGTCTTTCGGCTTGCAATGGAATATACTAAAACCCCCTGATCTTTAGTCCCTACATAGAGTTGCTTGGGAGAAAGGGACGCATCCAGTTCTGTTATTACCGGTTCTACATCACCAGCATTTACTGGAAGTTTTTGAAGAGAATTAGTTTCGGGAACGTAATAGAAAATCGAATCCTGAGTGGCTACGTAAAGTGTTCCTTCAGTACTTGTTGTGAGCAGTCCAAAATATGCCTGATCGTAAACTTCATCGGTTTGAGATTTTACGTTGTATCTGTGCAGATTTCCCGAAGCAATAAACCAGATGTTTCCCTGAGCATCGCTTTCAATATCCAGAATGGGCTGGTCTTTAGTTTGGTAAAGAAGATTAAAAGTTTCGGTTTTCTCATCGTAGGTAAATAGCCCCGTATCTGTACCCACCCAGATTTTGTTTTCAACTTCATAAAGACAACGTATAAAATTACTGCCCAGACTGGTGGAATCTCCCGGGATGTGCTGAAAGCTTTTATAATTATAGCCATCAAAACGATTGAGACCGTCTTTAGTACCAAACCACATAAAACCCCGATGATCTTGCAACATGCTAATGACCGAATTGTGAGACAGGCCGTCTTCAACCTGATAGTTGCGAAACGAACGACTCTGACTGAATCCTGCAACCAGCACAAATTGAAGAAGTATAAAACCAAAAGCTTTCATACTGCAAAGCACGTTATTTAACTGATACCATATAAAATCAAATTGTCTCATTCTTCTACTATTTAGTTCAGAACACTCCCGGGTTTAACTTTTTATTGATGTTGACCTGTTTTGTAGAAAGATTGAAATACAAGCATAATTCTCATTTCAAATATTATAACCTCTTTTGTAAAGCGACGAATCGGTAATAATTGCTTCTCAAAATTGATAGATTCTTAGAAACAATACAGCTAAATTAAGAATTTTTGAATTGACAGCTTGTCTGTTTGGGAGTTAGGAGAAATCAGTTGACAGAGTAAAGAATTCAATTTGTTGCAATTTCATAATTAATCAAAATTTCTAAACGAAATTCTATGAGAACTAATCAACATTTCTATTTTAAAACATTTGGGTTATTGATGCTTTTTTTGCTTTCATTCGCTCAAACGTTTGCGCAAAACAAAACCATTTCCGGAACCGTAACGAATACTGAAGGGGAGCCTATCCCGTTTGCTAATATTTTGGTTGAAGGCAGTTCAACGGGTACAGCTGCAGATATGGATGGTTTTTACACTATTGAAGCAGGTTCTGATGATATACTTGTATTCAGTTATGTGGGTTTTAAAACCAAAGAAATTGCTGTGAGTAGTCAAACGACTATCAATGTTCAGCTTGAAGAAGATATTGCAGCCCTTGATGAGGTTGTGGTAATAGGCTACCAAAGCGTAAGTAAAAAGGACCTGACGGGAGCTACAGGGCTCGTGGATACCGAAGCGACTGAAAATGTTGTAAAACGATCTGTACCTGAAGCACTGCAGGGTCTTTCACCCGGAATAAATGTACGAAATGGGGGAGCACCCGGGCAGAATGCGGTGGTTAACATACGTGGGCTAAGCACTTTTTACGGAAATGCGAGTCCGCTTTACATTATTGACGGGATGTTTGCAGATCCCAATATTACCATTAACCCCAATGATGTTGCCAGCATTCAGGTATTAAAGGATGCTTCTGCGGCTGCAATCTACGGGTCACGAGCTGCAAATGGTGTAATTATCATTACTACGGTTAAAGGTAAAGCCGGTAAACAAAAATTCACGCTAAATACACGTTACAGCATATCCTCCATCCCTAATGAGTATGATATGATGAATGCTTCAGAATATGTAATTACCAATACCAATGCTTACAATGCTGCAGGCTATACATTGCAGCCTGCCGTAGCCAATTGGGATGGCGAGGTAAATACTGATTGGAGCGATCAAAGCCTGCGCACGGGATTTGTTCAGGACATTAATGCCACGCTTTCGGGAGGAAGCGAGACGCATACCTATGCGTTCTCTGCCGGCTATTTTAAAGATCAGGGTACTTTAATAGGCCGTAAGTTTGATCGCATGTCATTACGTATTAATAGTGAGACCGAAAAAGGTCGATTTACTTTTGGAGAAAACCTCTCGTTAACTAACAGCAGAAACGACAGTCCTTTTACCGGTGGTTTTGCTGTAGGTAACCCCTGGTTTGATATGTGGAGTAACGTTCCTATTATTCCGGTGCAAAGTGATGATTTAATTTCTGATTCTAACCCTGGTGGTTGGGGCTATGGTTCTACCAATACGGTAAATACCTTTGCGCGTAACCCGGCTGCGATTTCAAACATTACTTCTACTTCTGCTAATTATGTCAAAATACTAGGTAATGCCTTTGTTGATTTTCAAATCGTAGATGGACTCAAATACCGTTTTAATGCCGGTGTTGAAACCAGTTTTGATAAAACCAAAAATGTACGTAAAGAAGGATCTTGGTATCAAAACCAATCTCCCGAAAACAGCAGCGTAAATGAAACTCGCTCTCAGTTTTTGAGCTATCTTTTTGAGCATACATTAAACTTTGATTATACCCTCGGTAAACATAGCTTTAACGGGGTAGCTGGTTATACCCAACAAACCTATCAAACCGATTACACTGCAGGAAGCGGATTGTTTTTAGCTCAATTTGGGGAAAATTACTTTACAACAATTTCGTCTACCAGCAATTTACCGGGCGATCGCAATGCCTCCGGCGAAATGACTAAATATTTAATTGATTCGTATCTGGGTCGTTTAAATTACACCTATGATGATAAATACTTATTGACACTGACTTTCAGATCTGATAAGGATTCCAGATTTTCTCCGGAATTTAGAAGAGGTAACTTTCCCTCAATTGCCGGAGCATGGCGTATTTCTAATGAAAACTTTTTTGATGTATCGTGGGTTTCTAGTCTGAAACTGAGAGGTTCTTATGGGGTGCTGGGTTCTGCCAATCTGGGAGTTTATCAATATACCGGTTTTCTCAATCAAGGGCCTAATGCCGTTTTTGGACCAAATCAAACCGGCGTACCCGGTGCCACGCAAGCCAGACTGGCTTCCGGAGATTTGCGTTGGGAAGAAAAGAAAACAACCAACTTAGGTTTTGACGCTTCACTTTTCAACAGTCAGTTTAATGTTACATTTGATATGTATCGTGCAGTTTCAGATGATGTATTGCTGCCTCAGCCTTTACCTTCCTATTTGGGGAATTTACAGGGAGATCCTATTGTAAATATTGGTTCTATAGAAAACAAAGGTTTGGAACTTGACCTTAGTTACAGACCCCGATCTACTGGATCTTTTACTTGGGATATTGCGGGTAACATCAGCTTTATTCGTAACAAGATTCTTGCTTTGGGTAATTTGGGAATTGATGAAGAAACAGGATTACCCCGCGATTATATTCAGGTAGGAAATACCCGTTCACAGGTGGGGCGCTCCATAGGTGAATATTTCGTACTTAAAACAGACGGTATCTTTCAGAATCAGCAGGAAATTGAAGATCATCAGGCTCAGGCAGCTTATGCTCAGCCGGGAGATATTAGATATGTAAATGCTGTAGATGACGGTTCTAATGATGATATTAACGATAAGGACCGCATGTATGTAGGCTCTCCTTGGCCAGACTTTACTGCAGGTTTACAATTCAATTCAGCTTACAAAAACTTTAATTTGAGCGTTCAGCTTTACGGATCTTTTGGAGGCGATTTATACAATGATGTACGACGTGAACTGGATGGCTATGGCTATTCAAATTACAGAAGATCTATAAATCCTTGGAGACCCGATAATACAAATACTTCAGACCCCAGACTGGGTGTTGCATATGCTTACGGAGGTCAGCCTGCAGACCGTGGTATTATTTCAAATACCCGTGGCAACTCAGATCGATGGATAGAAGACGGAACTTATGTAAGAGTGCGCAATGTAGAATTAGGCTATAATCTGCCGGCAAGTTTCTTAAACCAGTATGGAATTGCGAACACCCGTATTTATCTAAGCGGACAGAATCTGCTCACTTTCACCGGATATTCTGGTTTAGATCCTGATGTCGTAGGAGCTAACATTAACCTGGAACCCGGGGTTGATGCAGGAAACTATCCATCTTCACGTATTTTTTCAGTAGGACTAAACGTAGGATTTTAAGAATGAATCATTTCAAAAACATAAGCAATATGAAAACGATATATAAATTAGGACTAATACTTGTATTAGGTTTTACATCCTGCGATAGGGATTTTGATGAACCTAACCCTAATTCACCAACAATTGCCAGCTTTTGGCAAAATGCTGACGATGCACAAAAAGGAGTCAATGCTATATACAGTACGTTTTACAGAACAGCCTCAACCTATTCCCGATGGATGTACTATCATGGTTCGTTGCATGCTGACGAGGGCTTTGGATCTGGTGGGGATATTGGCTTAAACAATCTGATGAGTTTTGACCAAAATAATTACAATCAAAACCTTACTGCAGAAACCTGGCAAAATATGTATGTTGGTATTTTTCGGGCCAATCAGGTGATTGCTTACGTGCCTGAGATTGAGATGGATAATGACCTAAAAGCTCGTTTGATAGGAGAAGCAAAATTTTTAAGAGCGCTTTTCTATTTTAATCTGACCCTTTACTATGGTAGACCTCCACTCATGCTTGAACCTTCCCAGCCATTAGATACGCCTCCTAATGCAACTACAGCTGAAGCCTATGCTCAGGTCGCCGCAGATCTTGAGGATGCCATTGCAGCCCTGCCAGTATCTTATACAGGAATTGACCTGGGTAGAGCAACACGTGGAGCTGCATACGCTTTATTAGGTAAAACGCACTTGCAACAAGGCCAATTTACTGAAGCTGCGGCAGCCTTCGAATGGATGGTAGAAGGACCTGGAGCGAATGTATATGACCTCACCCAAAACTATAGGGATAATTTCCTGATCTCTACAGAAAATAATATAGAGTCTGTATTCGAAATTCAATTTCAGGAGAACCTTTCTGAAACCACTGATAATGATGTTGATGAAAGCCGTGTAAATAATACCGGAACTTCTATAGCCCAGTTTTATGCACCTCCAGGTATTGGTTTTAATGATGGTGCTGCTCGCAGATGGCTTATTGATGAATTTTTAGAAGAAACCACCGTAAGTGGAGATCGGGATCCGCGTCTTGCTGCTTCATTTATATTTGACTTTATGGATCCTGCAGGGCCAGATGCTACGCAGGTTTACGGTCAAAGTTTCAGCAGCCGATATGGTAATGGTCCTAATGCAAATGGTGTTTGGTTTAGAAAATTACTGAACGATCACTGGAAAAATCAGGAAGGTTTTCGTTCACCTAACAACTACAGGCTCATCCGGTATGCAGATGTGTTGTTGATGTATGCTGAAGCTTTAAATGGCTTAGACCGCACTCAGGAAGCATATGCTTATGTAGACCGTGTAAGGGAACGTGCCGGGCTGGCACCGCTTTCTACAGCAATGCCTAATTTAAATCAGGATGAATTTTTGGAGCAACTGAAGCACGAACGTATTACTGAGCTTTCAGGTGAAGCCTGGCGTTTTGCTGACCTTAAGCGTTGGGGTGACCTGGGTCCTGAATTAAGCTCCAGGGATCCTGAATTTCAGAATTTTGTGGTAGGAAAACATGAGAATTATCCCATTCCACAACGGGATATCGATTTAAATCCAAATCTTACTCAAAATCCCAATTATTAATTACAACCTCTAAAATGGGGCGTAAGTTGAAGTCTATGAGAAGAATGAATAAAAGAAATGAACTAGTGGTAATAGCGCTGTGTGTGATCGTCTTATTTGGAGCAGGTCTTTCCTGCTCCAAGAGTGATAATCCACCCATTGAAATTATTGAACCGGTAGAAGAAACCACTTTTACAAACCCATTGATAACCGGTGCAGATCCCTTTGTTTTTAAAGATGGTGATACCTACTATTATATGCATACCGTGGGCAATGCGCTACGGCTTTGGGAGACCGAAGCGATTGAAGATTTAGCTTCTGCCACGTCTAAAGAAGTGTTTAGACCTACGGCGGGCACCCCTAATTCAAGAAATATATGGGCACCTGAAATTTTTAAACTCGATGGTAAATGGTACATTTATTATACGGCGGGTGACGGGGATGATATCAATCAGCGTACCTGGGTGCTTGAAAATTCCAATAGCGATCCCATGCAGGGAACTTGGGAAGATAAGGGGAAGATTTATAGCGATCAGGCCGATTTTTGGGCAATTGACGGCACGGTGATGGAGCACGGAGGAAAACGATACTTTCTGTGGTCTGGAAGGCCGGATAAGACCAATACAGACCTCACTCAAAAAATCTATATTTCTGAGATGACTAATCCCTGGACGCTTACTGGTGACGTCACTTTATTAACAGAGCCAGAATACGGCTGGGAGCGTAATGGCTTTGGAGTTAATGAAGCCCCTGAGGTTTTAAAAGGTCCTGACACCTATTTTATGGTTTATTCTGCCAGTTTTTGCGGTACCGATGATTATGCTCTGGGAATGCTCACGCTGAAGGAAAATGGGAATCCGTTGGTTGCTTCAGACTGGATTAAATCTGATCAACCTGTGTTTACTAAAAAACCGTCGGCTAATGCTTTTGGTCCCGGTCATAATTCATTTTTTAAATCTCCTGATGGTTCTGAAGACTGGCTCATATATCATGCAAATCCCAATTCGGGTATGGGCTGTTCAGGAAGCCGAACGGTACGTATGCAGTCCTTTACTTTTGACTCAAACGGAAAGCCCAATTTTGGAGAACCTGTTGCAACAGGTCTTGAAATCGATCAACCTGCACAAAATTAATTTGAATGAGAATAGTACTTATAGGCTTAATCGCCTGTTTAATGAATGGAGTAGTTTATGCACAATCTTTTCAGAATCCGGTTTTAGATTCGGGAGCAGACCCATATAGTATTTATGTTGATGGCTTTTATTACTATACCCATACCGTAGGGAACCGCATTGTTCTTTACAAAACCAGGAATTTAGCAAACCTACGCCAGGCAGAGTCTAAAACCATTTGGATTCCACCTAAAGGAACAGTCTACAGTCACGAGATCTGGGCTCCAGAAATACACTTTATAGATAAGGCATGGTACGTTTATTTTGCAGCAGATGACGGGGATAATACCAATCACAGAATGTATGCGATTCAAAATACCAGCAATGACCCGTTTAGTGAAAACTGGGAGTTTAAAGGCAAACTTGCTGCGCATCCCGATCGCTGGGCTATAGATGGCAATGTGTTTGATTATAAAGATCAGTTGTATATGGTATGGTCTGGCTGGGAAGGAGATGTTAATGAACAGCAGAATATTTATATAGCAAAAATGTCAAACCCCTGGACTCTTGAAGGTAACCGGGTCTTACTCGCCGAGCCTACGCATAACTGGGAAAAGCAGGGAGATTTAAATGACGCTAAAAATCCTCCACACGTGAATGTAAATGAAGGGCCTCAGTTTTTAGAACATAATGGTAAGGTTTTTATCGTCTTCTCTGCCAGTGGATGCTGGACCGATTATTACTCTTTAGGACTTATTGAATTTACAGGAGATGATTTGTTAGACCCGGTGGCGTGGGATAAGAAGTCGAAGCCCATTTTTATAAAATCGGAGGAAAATGGGGTGTACGCTCCCGGACATAATTCTTTTTTTAAGTCTCCCGATGGTTCTGAAGATTGGATTTTATATCATGCAAATGACAATCCCGGAGACGGTTGTGGTGGTAAACGGTCACCCAGAATGCAAAAGATTAACTGGAATGACGATGGCACGCCCAACCTTGGAGTTCCCTTTTCTACACAAACCAAATTAGCAATACCCTTAGCAAATTAAAATGATGAAAAAGCTTACACTATTTATGATTTGTCTTTTGGCAGGTCTATCGACCATACACGCTCAGCAGCGTTGGAGTAAAGAAAAAGCAGATGCCTGGTATGCCGCTCAAGACTGGATTACCGGAGCTAATTTTATACCCAGTACCGCAATCAATCAGCTCGAAATGTGGCAGGAAGATACCTTTGATCCAGAAACCATAGATCGGGAGCTGGGTTATGCTGAAGACATAGGTTTTAATACCATGCGTGTTTATTTGCATAGCCTGGCTTATAAAGCAGACCCCGAAGGTTTTAAAAAGCGTGTAAACACCTATTTAGGCCTTGCGGATAAACACAACATCAAAACGATTTTAGTCATTTTTGATGATGTTTGGGATCCTAATCCTGAGATAGGCAAACAGCGAGCTCCAAAACCCGGAGTACATAATAGCGGGTGGATGCAAGATCCGGGATACCCTGCTTCAAAGGACATGGCTAACTCACCTGAACTTAAAAAATATGTTCAGGATATAATCGAAACCTTTAAAAACGATGATCGCGTGTTGTTGTGGGATTTATATAATGAGCCCGGTAATAGTGGTAAGAAAACGGAAAGCATGCCCCTGCTTAAGAATGTTTTTGCCTGGGCACGAGAGGTAAAGCCTTCTCAACCGTTATCTGCGGGATTATGGGACTGGAGCTTTACAGAACTGAATGCTTTTCAGGCACAAAATTCAGATATTATCACCTATCACGATTATGAAAGTCCAGACTGGCATCGTCGGGTTATACAACTGCTTAAATCTCACGATCGGCCTATGATTTGTACCGAATATATGGCACGCACTCGTAACAACAGATTTTCAAACACCCTACCTATGCTGGCAGAATACAATATAGGAGCGATTAATTGGGGACTTGTTAATGGAAAAACCAATACGATTTATGCCTGGGATACTCCAATAGAATCTGGCGAAGAACCGGTAGAATGGTTTCATGATGTTTTCAGAAAAGATGGAACACCCTATAGACAAGATGAGATTAATCTAATTAAGAAGCTTAATAAAAAGAATACTAAATAATAGAGTAAGTATTTTACCTATTATTTTTAATCAAAAGGGCCTTCTGTAAAGAAGGTCTTTTTGATTAAGACGCTATTTTTCAATAACTCACCGAATCGTACACCCGATTTTAAAATTTCGTTTAGATTCTTCTTTATCCTACTTGAAAGCAGCTGATTTAATCACGAATAAATGATGAAGATTTATTCTGATGAATAGGGACATATTTTTCAATGATATATTCGGTCACAGCTTTTAAGGTTTTCCCGTTTACCGGATGAACTCCTGGAGCAGTATAGTATTCAATTTCTCCAGTTTCATTCTTATAATACCAGACCAATGGCTTTTGATTCTGTTCAGAAAAAAATAAGGTCGTGATATCAACATCGATACGTCTAAAGTTCTCAAACCGTTTTTGATCATACGGCTCAATTGCAGTTCCATATTCAGAATAGGAACCTGCGGAGCAGGATATTTCTTCGTATACAGTTCCGGTCCAGGTCATGCATTTTACAGACGCACCCAGTTCGGATGCATTATTCTCAGCGATAAAATAAACCGCAATTATTAGCGTAAGGGCAAACGTCCCAAAAATAGAGATCGAACGCCAATTTTTTTGATTCGTTACAGTTGCTGTGCCTACGGATGAGTCATCATTTTCGTCTTTCTGGCTTATATCAGGCGAATCATATACGCGTTCCTTTACTTTGTTTTTCTCAACGAACTCAGCAAAATCATTATATCCCAAATATTTGCAAAGCCTATTGAGGGTATGCTTGCTAGGCCTACTGCCATTTTTGCCTTCACTAGTACAATAATTATAGGCTTTAGTTAGGGTTTTTGCACTAGGTGTGTCAATTGTCATTGAGATATGATTGCTCCAAGCGTTTATCGAGTCACCTGGACAAGACACCTTTGCTTTTTCAAACGCTTGTAATACAATTCTTTTCTTAGTTTCTTCCCCCATATTATCCTAAAAATACAAATTATCATTGGACATTTTTTAGACTGATTCTTCGTGGACCCTTGAATTTACTGGTGTCCAATTTTTGTCTAAAAAATGTCCAAAACCTGTCTGCAACTACACGTTTAGCTTCCCTTTACTTTGTCCCAGAGAATGATTGCTGCTATGTCTTGCTAACATAGCTTTTCTAGAACACTCATTCTTACGGAAATCTATAATGCAGTGGTTAAGGCCAATTTGGAAAGTAGCTAAAGGCTGCTGCATAAGATTTCCACTTTCCAAAAAAACAAGAGGAGTACTCCAAAACTCAATGGTGGCTGTAAAGCAAAAAGCTGGGAAAATCCCGGACGGCCACCCCTTTGTTTAATCACAAAATTTTAAAACGATGAAAAAAATAATACTGGCCATATTCATTGTGGCATTAAACGGGGTAATCACCTCGTGCAGCGCAGACGCTTATGAAGAAAATTTAATTCACGGCACTCAAGCCACTGAGGGGGATGATGAAGATATACTTCCACCACCACCGCCACCAGAAGGTATGGGAGACTAATTGAATTTGAACCTGAATAAAGAGGAGCTGTGCCAGAAGGTATAGCTCTTTTTTTTTTAGTAGTTTAGCTAAAAACTTTTTTGAAAAAAACGCTACTCTTACTCATTTATGTTCTGCTCATTTCTTGCACAGAGAAACAGAGAGTTTTTCAAAATACTACAACCTCTCGTATAGACAGTACGCTTAAATATTTTGAAAAATCCAAAAATGTGGATTTACCTTTAAAAACTCAATACGAATTAACAGAAAAGGCGTTTAAATTAGGCAGTACTATTCCATCAGACACCTTATTCCTGAGGATTTTATATCAAAAAAACTGGTTGCATTTTTCTTTGGGACAATATGATAGCTTGATTAAATATGATAAAGTTTTGAGAAGGTTATCTGAAGAACTTAAAAACGAACTTTTTCTAGCAAGGCAGAATTATTTAATGGGGTATTACTATGAAGCTATTGCTCAAAAACCTGATAGTTCTTTCTTAAGGTATAATAATTCTAGAAATTATTTTCAACGATTAAATGATAGTGTTTGGATTGGTAAAAACCTATTGAGTATGGGGATTGTTCAAAAGAATCAAAGTGATTTTTTTGGAAGTAAAGAAACCTTAACCGAAGCTTTGCAATATCTGGATAGAGGGAATAAAAATGATGTGGCTTCTGCATTCAGCACTTTAGGAACAAATCATCGTAAACTTTACAACTATAAAGATGCTGAAGAGTTTTATTTAAACGCTATAGCTTTGACTGAAAGTGAAGAGAATAGTGTAGGTATTAAAAATAATTTAGCAGCCACTTATATAGATAACGGTGAATTTGCTAGAGCGGCTAAACTCTTAAATGAAATAGCAGATAACTCCTCATTAAAAATAAAAAGTTCTCAATACGCTCGTGTCTTAGATAATTTGGCTTATGCGACATGGTTATCACATAAATCTACAAATAAGGAGTCTTTTTTAAGGCCCCTAAACTTGCGTAAACAAGCAAATGACAAAAGAGGGATGCTTTCCAGCTATACGCATTTAGGGGAATACTATAGCCAGTTAAACCCAACCAAAGCAGCAAAATATTTAGATTCGGTCATTCAAATCTCAAAATTGATTAAAGCTCCGCGAGCGGAACTAGATGCACTTAAGTATAAGATGGAACTTTTTCCTAATCGTATTGCCTTACGAGATCGATATATTTTTTTACAAGACAGCCTTTATAAACATGAACTCAAGGTCAAAACTCAGTTTGCCAAGTATAAGTATGACGACCGCATCAAGCAGGAATCGATACTACGGCTTGAAAAGGAGAATGCCGAAGCCGAACTTGAGGCGGAAAAAGAACGTAATATAAGGTATTGGTTTCTTGGAGGTACCGTTTTGTTGGTCATTGTATTGGGGATTGGATATTATTCAAACAGACAACGCATTAAACGCTTGAAGGCACAAAACCGAGCAGATCGGGTGGAGGCTTCTTTTGCTACCGAAGCAGCTCTGTCACAACGGTTACACGATGATTTTGGGGCCGGTTTACACCATTTGATGCTTATGGTGCAAAGTAAAGCTGATCCCGAAAAAGTGCTTGACGAACTTGATAAGCTCTATCAACAAAGTCGGGATTTTTCCCGAGAGATCAATGCCGTAGATACCGGTGTAAATTTTAAGGAGGCTCTTTACTCCATGCTTGACTCACATAAACCAGAAGAAACACGCCTGCTTATTGTGGGTGGTAAAGATATATCCTGGCAATCCCTGAACAATGTGACCAAAATAACGCTTTATAAAGTCTTACGGGAGCTGTTTATCAATATGAGCAAACACAGCCAAGCCAGCCTTGTCACTTTAAATCTGATGCACCACGCAAAAGAACTTGAAATTCGATATTCAGACAATGGTGTAGGGATTGATACTTCTAAAGGATTTGAGAAAAACGGACTTTTCATTACAGAAAAGCGTATGGAAGCCATCGGAGGAACCATTACTTTTGAATCGGATCAAGACAAAGGATTTAAGTCTGTGATCAAAATACCCAATTATTAAAGAGTCTTTTTATGTTTCAAAAAGTTTTGATCGCAGAAGATTTTCAGGGAGACAACAAGAGTATTGTTGATACCTTAAAATCAGAATTAAATATCGCAGAAATTCAGGAAGAGTATTATTGTGATAAGGCATTTAACCGCCTTAAAGCAGCTCTCAATAATCAAGAGGCCTATGACCTGCTTATAACCGATCTTTCTTTTAAAGAAAACCACATCCCTCAAAAGTTAACCTCTGGCGTCGCATTGATCGATGCTGCCAGAAAGGTACAACCCGATTTAAGGATCATCGTAAATTCTATGGAGGAGAATTCGGTTAAAATCAAATCCCTTTTTGATACGTATCATATTAATGCTTACGTGTGTAAAGGCAGGCAAAGTCTTGATGAATTAGTTAAAGCAATGCACGAAATAGGAAATGGAAACACATATCTATCTCCTCAAATTGATCTCAATACAGCTAAGAATGTATTTGAACTGGATGAGCTGGATTTGTTTATTTTAAAAAATCTTGCAGAAGGACTAAGTAAAAAAGAGATTCGATACAAACTGAAGAAGGAGGATTTAAGGCCCAATAGTGAAAGTGCTATAGATAAGCGGGTAAGTAATCTTTTTGCTGAATTTGGAGCCAAAAATTCCACCGAACTGGTCGCTAAACTCATACGGGAAGGCCTGATCTGAAATACGGAAACATTTTATGTCAAAAAAACCAATGCCTTACAGATATCTGTAAGGCATTGGTTTTTAATAGGCTTAGGTTTGGGTAATTATTAATTTAAAAGTCATAAAAATGAAAAAGCCAATAGGTACAATTGCAAAAACAGGTGAAAAATGTCCAGAATCTGGTGTATGGAAAGTTACTTCACTGCCTACTACTACGGCACCAATTTCTAAAGGAAATACAATGCCACCATACAACAATAAGGGGGTTAATTGGAAATTGATACAACATGCCTAGACAAATTCTAAACTAGATTTAAAACTTAAAAATTATGGCAGTAAGACACGATTCAACAGGAGAAGTACACAAAGGTTATAAGGAGGCACTACCGGTTGCGGGGTTAATACAAATGACCATCTAAGTCATTGGACTGATGTCACGGCTAGTATCACGTGTGCTAAAAAAGGGTGTAAGAATTAAAATTCAGGAATTATGACAAGTTATTATGTAAACAGAAAAGCCCAGAGCAATGGAGACCACGAAGTTCACAAAAGTGGATGTGATTATTTCCCAAGCGATAATAAATACCTCGGAGAGTTTGATAATTGTAAAGATGCTGTAAAGGAAGCTGAAAAAACATACAGTCAAGTTAACGGCTGTTATTACTGTTCTTATCCTTGTCATACCCAATAGGTAATTCATTTTATGAAAAACGTACTTCTTTTAATATTGTTTTTTGGGGCCTCATTTAGCTTAAACGCACAGGTTACTCTATCAGATACTCGCGTCGCAACCTCTTGTTGTGAAGAAGGGCGTGGCTGTACGGGATCTGCATATTGTAGCGCCTGTAAAAATTGTACGGGTTGTAAACATTGTGCAAAAAATGGCGGGAGTTGCGGGGTGTGCAGCCGGGTGAGGTCAACACCCTCGCGATCCACCACGGTAACTCGCAAGTCTACCGCATCAAAATTTTCAATAGGGCAGCAGGCAATCGTTAATTCACCCGTTCTAAATCTTAGAGAGAAGCCTTCTGCATCTTCAAAAATACTTGAGAAATTAAAAGAAGATCAACAAGTCGAAGTTCTGGAGGTATTGGAGTCTTGGTTGAGAGTGAAAGTCCTTAGTAATGAAACCACAGGTTATGTGCATAAAAATTTTTTGAAATAATCTTATTCATTTTCCTGTTGCTATAATTCTAATAGTAAAATTTTATAGACTCAAAATAATCTTAAATGGAATACAAAGTCATGCCCTTTATTGCTTCAATAGATCGTAATAAAGAAAATACAAAACAAGTTGCCGAGCAGTTAGAAACCTTGATAAGAAATCAGACTGCTGGTGGTTGGAAATATGAAAGACTTGAAAGCGTAAGTAGTTATGTTCAGTCTACTCAGGGATGTTTTGGCTTCGGGGGAGAACAAGGTTATTCTACAGCACATCAAATGGTAGTATTCTCTCGGAATTTCTAATGCGTATTATTCTTCTCATACTTATCAAACTTTATTGGTTTGTAATTCCAAAGACTAGTCGTAGACGGTGTTTATTTAAGAAAAGTTGCTCACATTATGTCTATGAAATAACTATAGAAAAAGGATTTTTAGGTGGATTGAAAGCTTTAAGATTTAGATATAATCACTGTAGACCAGGCTATTATATTCTTAAAGAAGAACGGGTAATTATATCTGCCGGCGGAAAGAGCTTTGATAGTCAAACTATTAAACCGGAAATCTTTTAAATCAATATTTCAACTTTTTATTTATTAATCAATGGGATACCGAAAAGGCTATTATAGAAAAGACGGAACCTATGTTCAGGGACATTACACGAGCAAATCCACCTCAAAATCGAAGCCCAAATCAAAAAAGGGTTGCTCCCTTTTAATGCTAGTAATAGTTTCTATTTTGGGAATAGAAGCGTGTAATCCTGAATCGGATTGTCCTACTAGAAAATGCTCTGATTATAACAGTCAAGCCCAGGCTCAACAAGAATTCAATGAAAATCCTTCTTGCCTTGAAAACCTGGATTCTGATAATGACGGAATTCCTTGTGAAAACCTACCTAAAAATTAAACTATGATATCTACCGAATTAAAAAGCCATTTTCTGCGCCTGTATCAAATGGCATTCTCAGACGATAATTTTGATGTTTTAGAGATGAAAATGCTTTACCATTTTGCCGAAGAGCGTGGAGTGACCAAAGCTGAGCTTGATGCGATTCTGCTGAATCCTTCCCACAACTCGATGGTTCCAGATTCAACCGAAGAGAAACTATCGTATCTCTACGATTTGGCTTTGATGATTTGGGCAGATCATAAAGTGGAACCTGACGAACTCACCACGCTTAAAAAGTACTGCCTGAAATTTGGATTTTTAGAAGATAATATAGAAGCACTTACTGCTTTTCTGTTAGAAAAAGCAAAAGAAAACCTCCCTAAGCAGGAGTTGATGAACTTAATACAGGAGTAATTATGAGTCCGTTAAAAAACATATTTACAGTAAAAAATGAAACCCTTGTCGAAGAAAAACCGGTAGCGGTTGAAGATACAACCAAAGTAAAATTGACGTTTTTTGAGAGCGGATATGGCTCTTCAAAACAGGCAGAAGGAAACCACCGGGTTTTTAGAACCTGTCTAGAAGAAGTTTATATGGACTATAAGGGGAAGTGCCGGGAAAATGACCAGCTGCAAAAGGAACTTAAAGCTCCCTATCTGGATGAAAAAGGAAGACAGGAAACCGAACTCAAAAAGCGCAAAACGGCCCTCAGCCTTCTGGAAGAAAACATTACTTCAATAGAAGAGAAAATACGTTCCTTTAAGAATGATATGGTTGAGGTAAAACGCAATCCAGAAGTTTACGGACTTGAAGTTGATAAACGACCTAAAGCCCAGTTTTACATCGGTTTATTTGTTTTGCTTCCGATAACCCTTTACCTGTTGGTATTTTATATTTCAGCTTCTTATTCGGCATTCTTCAAGAATTTTGATTCGGACAAATTGGGGGAAGCCATTTTTGATGCGGAAGCATTTTCTAAAGCACTAGCAGACGGATGGCTTGAGGCTGTCTTTGTAGCTACAATACCTTTTGCCTTTATGGGTTTGGGATATTTGATCCATATGTTTCAAAAACAAAAAGGGGTTTTGAGTTATGTCAAGATATTCATGTTGTTTGCAATCACCTTTATTTTTGATGCAATCCTGGCGTATCTTATTGAACAGAAACTTTACGATTTT
>Ga0207888_100340_pt1 | contig 19933 bp, 12 predicted proteins | sample LinPmetageLP43_FD_184055 | JGI IMG/M metagenome (GOLD analysis project Ga0207888, IMG submission 184055) | Marine viral communities from the Pacific Ocean - LP-43 (SPAdes) | ecosystem: Environmental > Aquatic > Marine > Oceanic | place: Pacific Ocean | collected 2010-08-27 | reverse complement strand
ATTGGTTCAGGTTCAGTTGTTGAAATGAATATTGTGGGAGATACCTGTACGCTATTTTTATCTAATGGTGTACAAGATCATTCCTACGTAGCTCTTGAGGTAAATCAAGAATATAAAGGCAGATTTCTTGTTGATGGAAGTCCCATTGGAATAAAATTACCCTCTTCAGACACCTCAAATGTAAAGATTTTTAAAGCCACGGAAGCCAGTACAGGAGATGTTATTTTTAATGGAGTAAGTGCGAAGAAGTTAATTGAGGTAACCCATGTAAATAAGGCCATAATTGAATTTATTGGTAATAGTATCACTTGTGGAATGGGTGCACAAACGGAAGAAATACCCTGCGATACTGGTGAATGGTATGATCAGCACAATTCATATTTGGCTTATGGTCCAAGAACTGCCAGGGCCTTAAATTGTGATTATAGGTTGAGTTGTGTATCAGGGATGGGTATGTACCGCAATTGGAATGATGAAGAGCAGCCTGTAATGCCTGATGTGTATAAAAATTTAAGACTGAATAGCGATACATCTAATAAAATCACGTTTGAAAGCAAACCTGATTTAGTGTCAATCGCTTTAGGTACTAATGACCTTTCTTTGGGCGATGGAAAAAAAGATAGAAGTGTATTTGACCAAAATAGATTTATAAGCAATTATACTGATTTTGTGAAAATGATATTTGATATGTATCCTGAGACTAAGGTCGTTATGCTGACCAGCCCAATGATAGGTGAACAGGAACTACGTATTTTACTGGAGTCATTAAAAATAATTCAGCAAAATATGACGGGAAAACCCATATATTTATTTGAGTTTGCTCAGATGGAACCAAATGGTTGTGGTGGCCACCCAAATCTTAGTGATCATCGGAAAATGGCAGAACAGTTAATACCTTTTTTAGGAAAACAACTAAACAATTAGAACAATGCACCAAATGAAAATCAAATTTATAATTGTTGTTGCCACGGTAATGCAAATAAGTCAAATGTATTCTAATGTAGTATTGCCGGCATTTTTTGCAGATAATATGGTTCTGCAACGAAATGCTGATGTCGCAATATGGGGTTGGGCTAAACCAGGAGAAACAGTCAAAATTTCATCAAGCTGGGATGTTGCGGAATACTCTGTAACCCCTAATAATAGAGGTTTTTGGAAGACCACAATTTTAACAAACGAAAAAAAAGGCAGCCTAAATTTAATAATTGAGGGATACAACAAGATTACTCTTAAGAATATTTTGTTGGGTGAAGTTTGGTTGATTTCAGGGCAATCAAATATGGAATGGAGTGCAGCGGCAGGAATTGAAAATGGTGAGCGAGCTATCCAAAATTCAAAAAACGACTCGATTAGATTTTTTACGGTAAATCACAAAACTGCTCGATTTCCTCAAGATGATCTAAATGGGAGCTGGGTAGGGAGTAAGCCTGAAACCATGAAAAACTTTAGTGCAGTAGCCTATTTTTTTGCTCAAAAATTGAATAAGGAACTTCAAGTTCCTGTAGGTTTAATTGGATCAACCTGGGGCGGTACTCCAGCCGAAACATGGGTTCCTAAACATGCTATTGAGCGTGACAGTATATTGGTTAAAGCGGCAGGATTACTGCCTGAAACAGAATGGGGACCAAAAGAACCTGGGTCTATTTACAACGCAATGATACATCCCTTAATGAACTTCAAAATTGCCGGAGTACTGTGGTATCAAGGGGAGTCAAATACAGTAAACTCTCAATATTATGAAAAAATGTTCACTACCCTAATTGAAAGCTGGAGGGTTCAGTTTAACGAAATTATCCCTTTTTACTTTGCCCAAATAGCACCGTACAAGTACGAGACTGAATTTTCTGGTGTTCAAATTAGGGATGCTCAAAGACGTGCTTTGAGACTTGCAAAAACGGGAATGGTCGTAACAAGTGATATAGGAAACATCAATGACATCCACCCTAAAAATAAAAAGGATGTAGGTATACGATTTGCAAATCTTGTGATGGCTGATAAATTCAAAAAGGAAATAAAGGCATATCCGCCGCTTATTCAAAAAGCTACAAGCGACAAAAATAAAATTATTCTAAATTTTAGTAATGCAGAGCTTTTACACATTGACAAGAATAATAAAGCTAGTCAGTTTGAAATTGCAGGAGCAGATAAAGTCTTTCAACCTGTAGATTTCAAAATCAAAGACAATCAGATTTTTCTTAAAAAAGGAAAACTGGAACATCCGCTTTTTGTTCGCTATTCTTGGGCAAATTCCAGTATACCAAATATATTTAATGGAACAGGCTTACCTACTTCTAGTTTTACTATAAAAATAGAGTAGTTATTCCTTTAGTAAAAAACGGGTTTTAAGACTAGCGTTTGAATCAGTACCTACAAAGATTTCAAATTCTCCTGGCTCTACTGTAAAGTTTCCGTCTTGATCATAAAAACCCAACTCTTCGCTGGTTAGACTAAACTTTATGATTTTAGATTCGCCTTTTTTCAGCTTTACTAATTGGAAACCTTTAAGTTCTCTTACCGGCCTTACTATTTTTGCAAAAAGATCACGAATGTATAATTGTACAACCTCTTTACCATTATAATCGCCGGTATTACTAAGTTCTACACTAATTTGTACTTCTTCATTTACAGTATAGCTTTCTTTCTCTACGTTGAGATTGGAGTAGTTAAAAGAGGTGTAGCTTAACCCATAGCCAAAAGGGAATAGTGGAGCGTTTTCTATGTCGCTGTAGTGTGACCAGAAAACCATATTTTCACCCGGTTGAGGATCTACAGGTCTTCCTGTATTTTTATGGTTATAATAGATAGGAATTTGACCTACATTTCTGGGGAAGGTCATTGGCAATTTGCCACTAGGGTTGTAATCACCATAAAGAACCTGTGCTACTGCGTTTCCTGTTTCAGTACCTAAATGCCAGGCTTCGACAATTGAGGGGATGTGTTCAGCAGCCCATTCAATAGCCAGAGGTCTCCCGTTATTGAGCAACAGAATACAATTTTTATTAACCTTAAACACTTCTTCCAGTAATTCTTGCTGAACCCCTGGAAGGTCTAGTTGGGTTCTACTACGTCCCTCGCCACTCTGGAATCCGTGCTCTCCCAAAACCATTATAACAACGTCAGCAGCTTTTGCAGCTAAAAGCGCTTCTTCAAAACCACTTTTATCCGTAGTATTAAAGTCAAGTTCGTTGATAAAAGTAGGCTTATTTGTAATTAGATCGGCCCCTTTTTTAAAGATCAATTCATTTCCCGTATACTGCTTTAAACCCTCTACTATTGAAACACCGCTACTGTCTTCAGAAGCAATGCGCCAACTTCCCAAAACACTGTTGCTATCATCGGCAAGCGGACCTATTACTGCTATTTTTTGACCATTTTTTTTAAGGGGTAGTAAATTGTTTTCATTTTTTAAAAGCACTATAGATTTTTTGGCCATATCCAGAACGGCTTTGCGATTTTCTTCACTACCAATAGTTTGTAATTCACGTTCTGCATCACAATATTTATAGGGATCATCAAAGAGGCCCAACAGAAACTTTACTTTTAAAATCCTGCGAACGGCATCGTCTATTAATTCTTCCCGTACTGCCCCAGTTTGGATCAGCCCAATCAATTCATCAACAAAGGAAGAGGACTCCATATCCATATCTACACCTGCTTTTACTGCCTTGTTTGCGGCATCAGCCTTATCCCTTGCATAGCCGTGAGTTACCATTTCTTCTATAGAGGCCCAATCTGAAATCACAAAGCCTTGAAAACCCCATTTATTTTTTAATAAGTCCCGTAAAAGATACTCGCTTCCTGTTACAGGAATACCATTGAATTCATTAAAACCTGTCATAAAGGTACTTACACCGGCCTGGTTTGCTGCTTTAAACGGTGGGAGTACCATATTATGTAAAGTGACAGTGCCTATATCTGCCTTATTGTATTCTTTACCTGCTTCAGCAAAACCATAAGCTGCGAAATGTTTTGCAGTAGCGGCGATTGTGTTTACGGCATTTAGATTTTTTCCTTGAAAACCTTCAACGCGTGCCCTAGCAATTTTGCTTCCCAGATAAGGATCTTCACCGGCGCCCTCCATTACTCGTCCCCAACGCGGATCCCTAGAAATGTCGACCATTGGAGCAAATGTCCAGTTGATACCCGATGCAGCAGCTTCTGAAGCAGCAACAGCAGCTGATTTTTTGATTGCCTCAATATCCCAGCTGGCTGCCTCTGCAAGCGGAATTGGACTTAAGGTTTTGTAGCCGTGAATAACATCAAAACCAATAAGTAAAGGGATGCCTAAACGACTTTCTTCTACCACTAACTTCTGGACTTCCCTTACCTGATCTACCCCCCGAACGGTCAACATAGAGCCAACCCTACCGCTTTTTATATCCTCATATTTTTTTGCTGCATTTCCATCTTTCGGTGAGGGGCCTGTTACATCCCAGAAACCATTATATTGATTCATTTGACCCACTTTTTCTTCAAGGGTCATAATTTTTAAAATGGAATCTACTTTAACATCGATGGAGTCTGTTTGCGATCGCTGCATTTCTAATAAATTTGAAGTGTTTGCAAAGCGGAAGCTGTTCAAAAAAATAAAAGCACTTAGCCCTAAAGAAATTGATAAGCACCATTTTATCCGATCAGTTTTGTAGAGCATCGTTGTATTTTTTAATAAGGCTTAATGTAGAGGTGTCTGAAGCAAAAACAGAATTCAAACCCTGCGGTTCCTGAGGGGGATCTGCACTAAAATCATCTCCTACTTCCCATTTTCCATTCTTTTCATTTGTTTTGGCGAAGCCCGCAAATCCCCAAAAATTTAGACCTGATAATACCGATTTTTCTTTAGAGCTTATTTCAATAAGTTGGAATAATTCTCTATAGAATGTATTTCTATTACCAATAGAAGCTTTCTTAGAAAGGCTTTCCTTCGCACGCGGAAAACCGAACTCTGATATAACTATTGGTTTATTCAGTTCCCGGGCAACCTGTAGATGTTCTTGTATGTAATCATTTGCTTTTGCAATAGAAGATTTTAAGGACTCCTCTTCGTTATTCGGGTCGTACCACTGCCAGTTCTTTGGCCACATATGCATCGTGAGATAGTCAATATTGGGATTTTCATGAAGCATCTTATAAGTGTCTATTTCCTGAAGGTAACTGGCCTTACCTTCAGCTCCGGTAGATATTAGGGTGTCTGGATCTAAATTTTCTAAAAGGGCAACGACTTCGTCTAGCCATTCTTTAAAAGGTGCCCGATCTTCTTCTGTAAAAATCCGGGGTTCATTGGCAACTTGCCAGGACATAATGGTATTGTCTTCGGTATATTTTTTTCCATTTATGGAATTGGTTCTCCCCAGAATGAATCGGATATGGTTTAAAAACGCCTGGCGACAGGGTGTACAGGTGTGAAATTGTTGCGTATATTTAAAATAATCGGGCCAGGTGTATTTTTCCAGAAAGGGGTTTGCAACTTCCCCGTATCCATTCCAATTTAGGTATGCAGACATTCCTCCAGACCAAATCCAATTATTATTTAAGTATAACACCGCATACATATCGCGTTTTCTCATCTCTGCCAGCAAAAAGTCCAGACCTTCAAGCAAGTCTTGATTATACTCGCCTTGCGTGGGTTGCAATGCGGGTTTAACCTGGAAGTCTTCGTTTCCGCCTTCAGCTCCTACCAATATTCGTAGATTATTAATTCCTAAACTATCCATTAAATCAAGTTCACGAACTAAACGTTTTCGATCACCTATATTTGGTGCAGCTATGAGAGGGCCATACCAATAGTTAGCGCCTATAAAATAGTATGGCTCGTCGCCCTTGTAAAAACGCCCGTCATCAACCCTTATTTTTTCAATACTTCCACAGGAAGTGAAAAGAATAAGCAATAATGCCCATGTATAGAACCTCCAACTTATATTTTTAAATGTCGTCTTCAGGTAAATCATAAATATCTGGCATATCTGTTAATAGCATAGTTTTTTCCTTTTCCCTAAACTTCAAAAAGTCATCTGCTCCCCGGGCTCCTGGTATAGGTACCGTATAAGAGTCTTGATAATTTTGCCAAAACATCATAAAACCTAAATTTATGTCCTGTTTGGTAAGTACTTCATAAACGTTTCTGGAGTAAAAATCTGGGGCTAATTGATCTGAGGGAGACACAAAATACCCAGTTTCTGTAAATGCAGCAATTTTGTTGCGTTTTTCTGCAAGGTCTGATACTACTTTTAATTTTTGATTGGCAAGACTTATCAATGACCCATTTTGTGCTGCTAAATCCCCATAATTATCCATCCCTACCACGTCTACGTATTCATCTCCAGGATAGCGCGTTAAATAGCTGTTTTCGGTAGTATAGCTGTTATCGGGTGAAAAGGCGTACAGTATATTACTAACGTCTAAATCATCACGCAAATAAGATACCGTAAACCGCCAGAGTTCAATGAATTCCTGAGGGGAACTATAAGCGGCGCCCCACCAGAAAAAGTCTTTGTCAAACTCGTGGAATGGTCTAAATATTATAGGAATGAGTGTGCCGTTTGTACTTTTAAGATTTTTTGTAAAAGTGGCTACCTTTTGTAATTTCTTCTTATAATACTCGTGATTCTCACCACCTGGCAGAATACTTTTGAAGGCATTTTGTTTTTGATCTGTTGTCATTTCAGAAGTATAGAAGTGGTCTCCTTCATAGGGTTCTCTAAGGTGCCAGCAAAAGATGTTTACCATTCCTTTATCAAAAGCTTCAATGGCTTTTGAACGGATGTGTTGCTCTTGTTGATAGAACCAGTTGTTGGGCTGCTCGTCATTTGCATCATCTGTGATAAACATAAAGTCTGATCCTAACATTCCAGGATCACTACCGGTTAGTTTTTTCATATCAGACATTCCACCGTTATTCTGATAAAATGCACTGAAAGCGTCCTGCTGACCTACAATATAACTTGAGTATGACAAAGCTTTAAGGTTATAAAACAAAGCAATAGTCTCTGGTGTGGCGCCAGCATCTACCATAAATGAATACGCAAGGGAAGGAGGGAAACCTATTTCTGGTTGTTCTTCAGAAACCGGTGGGGTAGTGTCTATTTCTTCCATAAACTCTTCGTCTTTTGAACAGCTTACCAAGAAAAAATTCACAATAAAAAGTGATGTTAATATTCTTTTCATAATTCTAAATTAATTTGATTAATACCATACAAGCCCTGGAGTTATGATAGGGAGCTTTCCACATACTTACTTTATCCTCAGTGGTATAGGGCTCTTGATTTTCATTTAGGCGAAAATGCCATTCGCCGTATTTACTATCTATAAAGTGTTTTTTTGTATAATTCCAAATGTCAAGTTGCGCGTTTCTAAATTGAATATCTCCAGAAAATTCATAGGCATATTGCAGGCCTACCAAAGCTTCCATTTGGGCCCACCAATGTCTATCAGTATCAACGTTACCTATATCAAGATCAACTTCATTTATAATTCCTGATTTGGGTATATAGGATTGTTTTAAAAAGGTTTTAGCAACCTCAACACTGATTGATTTGGTTTCTAGTAGTAATTTGGGGTTGGCAACTGCTTTACAAGCCTCTGTTAGAAGCCAGATTGCTTCGATATCATGTCCGTAAGAAACAATTGCTTTTGTACGATGCCAATTTTCATCAAAAAATAAGTGAAAATGCTGACTAGTTTCGTCATAAAACCGATTTAGAAAAAGCACTATTAAATTTTCCAAAGCTTCAAGTACTTTGGTGTTTTTAGATATTTGAGCAAGAGTGGTATATGCTTCCAGGAGGTGTAAATGGGTATTCATGGTCTTAGCCGAGTTATCCTCTTTTTCGCTCAACCGCACATCAGCTATTGGGCTCCAATCATTTTGAAAGGCTTCTAGATATCCATTGTTTTTTTGATCTCTAGCCCAGGTTTCTACCAGGTCAAATAAGGATAGTGCCCAATCTTTAGCTTCTTCTTTACCTCTTAATCGGTAATATTCAGATAAAGCATATATTCCAAAGGCCTGAGCATAGATTTGTTTTCGGGTATTTTTAGGTTTGCCCGTGTAATCTAGTTCCCAATAGAGGCCATAATGGTTGGGATCCTGAAAATGATCTTTTAAATATTCATAAGCTCTGTCCGCATAAACTTTAAGGGATTCATCTTTATAAAAGTTACCTGCTGCAGAAAATGCCCAAAGCAAACGCGTATTTAAAATAATGCCTTTATCAGCCTTTGGTATTAATTTGTTTTTAAAATTCCTTCTTCCGTAAAAACCACCATTTGATTCATCTAAAGTATTATATTTCCAATACTTTAGAATTTCCCTAAGCTCGTTTTCAAGCTCGCTTTTAAATTTTTGATTTGCATCATTCGGCATCCTTAAAGATTTTGTTGCGTTCAATTTGTGCCAGGATATTTTGAACTGAGCCTGAAGATGTAAAGGTGTCCTGAGGGGTGTTTTTCACATAGTCAATGAGTCTGTCTATAGAAGAAACAGCAACGTGAGAACGTGTGTCTGATGAGGCATAATAGATGAGTATTCTACCATCATCATCCAGAATCCAACCATTACCGAACAATACATTTGGTACATCGCCCACGGTTTCTTTATAGTCAGGAGCCATAAAATATCCTGCTGGTTGATAGATAACTTGTTCAATACTATCTAATGATGTCATAAATAAATAAAGTGTATAGCGTAGACCTCCTGCAGTATTTCTTACGCCATGAGCCAGGTGGAGCCAGCCTTCTTTTGTTTTTATTGGAGCGGGACCCAGACCATTTTTTAATTCATAAATTGTATGATAGGCTTTGCGATTGATTATTTTCTCACCCTCAAGTACCGGATTTTTCATGTCTTTTATGTACCCTAGACCAATACCACCACCTTTGCCGACTTCAATAAAACCGTCTTGTGGACGGGTGTATAGCGCATAGTTACCGTTTATGAATTCTGGATGCATGACTACATTGCGTTGTTGACCGGAATTTGAGATTAGATCAGGTAAGCGTTCCCAATTTTTTAAATCCTTTGTGCGAACGATTCCTGCATTTGCAACAGCAGCAGTGGTGTCAAGAGGTTTTAAGTTGTCTTTACGTTCGGTACAAAAAATACCATAGATCCAACCATCCTCGTGTTTGGTAAGACGCATATCATAGACATTGGTGTCAGGCTCATGGGTTTGCGGCAATGCAATGGGCTTATCCCAAAATTTAAAGTTGTCAACTCCATTATTGCTTTCAGCTAACGCAAAAAAGGATTTTCTATCATTCCCTTCAACACGAACAGCTAAAATATACTGACCATTCCATTTAATCGCACCCGGATTAAATGTGGCGTTTATACCAATGCGCTCCATCCCAAATGGATTTGTCTCGGGGTTAAAATCGTAGCGCCATTCTAAAGGAGCGTGTTTATTGGTTAGAACCGGGTTTACATACCTTTTGTAAATACCATTTGATTGGTCTTCCGGGTAATTTTTTTGTGCCAGGAAGGTTTGAAAGTCATTAACCAAATGATCATAATTTGGTATTTTTTTCGTTTTTGGATTTTTATTTTCTGTAATTGACATAAATTATTTACTACTTATATTATTTTCAATTTTAATGGTGTTCCACCATGTTTTTTTCAATACCATAATGCACACAACCAGTATTGCACAAGAAATTAGGAAATGCATATTTTCGTGAAGTATCAGGTAGATAGGGATAACAACTAGTAATGTTTGAGCTACCGTGCCCAGCACTACATTAAACATATCTCTTGTAAAACCTTTGTTTCTTGAAAACCCGGGATCTTCTTTTTTTAGTTGTTCGTACACGGGTTTCCAGTATCCCCAAGGTCTTGTTTTTTTATAAAAATCCATAAGTACCCTTTGATCGGTTGGAGGGGCAGAATAAGTTCCAAGAATACTACCAGCAATCGAAATAAGAAGGATAATTGGGAAGTAATAAAGATCTAAAGTATCAGTAAATAATGGAAAGATCATAGCAGGGATCATTCCTGAGAGCATTCCCCAGAAGTAGCCTTCACCATTAAACCTCCACCAGTGCCACTTTAAGACATTAGACACCACGTAGCTACCATAGAGTGCCGAAACTATCCACTGCAAAATGGAATTGACATCCTGTATAAAAAAGCCGAGAATAATACTTACAAGTACAACAGCGAGGCCACTGCTATAGTTCATTTTCTTAATTTTAGAGTGACTGGCATGAGGATTGTAGTGCTTCAGATAAATGTCGTTTACAAGATATGCCTGAGCTGCATTTAAGGTTCCGGCAAAAGTTGACATGAACGCGGCAAGTAAGCCGGCAAGTAATAAACCTAATAAACCAACAGGAACAAATTGCTCAATTGCCGCAGGCAGTATTTTTTCAAAATCAAGTATACCGGCAGTATAAAGATCTAAATCATCATAAAATAAAATTGCCAGAACCGAGAAGCCACCTACCATTAGATATCGGGTAGGAATTAATGCGGCAAGTGAAAAAGCACTCATTTTTGCAGCCTCGAATGGCGATTTAGTAGATAAAATTTTCTGCATGTCGTAATTTGGGGCAGGCCCTGCGATGCTAGCGAGAATTCCTTTAAAAAGCATCAACATGAAGAATATGGTAAAAAGGGAGTATCCGTCAGATTTTATTTTGGCATTGACCTCATCGATAATTCCGGTCCAATCCATATTTAACTTCCAGTCAAAAAATGGATTCATCCAGCCATTAGGAACATTGAGCTGATTGGAGCCCATTGCCTTCCAGGCGATAACAGCAATGGCTATTGATGACACCGTCATTACCGTATACTGTAAAACGTCTGTCCAAACAATACCAGACATCCCTCCTAAAACAGAGTAGAATACTGCAAATAATGTAAAAATAATACCATAAAAGTGAGGGATATAGTTAGGTGGGATGTTGAAGGGGATGTACTGGGACACTATTTCCCAAGGGATAAATATTTCAACAAATTTTCCCAGTCCTATAAAACCGTATGCCAAAAAACCCAGACAACTGAGTATTGCAAAAATGACAATTATTGTATGAGATCTTTTACCTCCTTTACCGTTGTCAAAACGAAAAAGAATCCATTCTGCACCAGTAGTAACATTAGATCTCCGAAGCCAGACAGATAAGTAAACCATTAAGAACACCTGGTTAAAAACAGGCCATAACCAGGGTATCCAAATACTTTTTAGTCCGTAAACGAAGGTTAAGGTCACGAGCCACATGGTCCCCGATATATCAAACATGCCAGATGCGTTTGAAAGGCCTAACATATACCATGGCAATGACTTGCCTCCCATTAAATAATCATCTTTACTTTTCTGAGCTTTTTTTCTTAAAGCAAGACCTATGAGAATGGTTCCGATCAGATAGAGTAATATGATAGCTATATCCAAGCCTTGTAGCATTTAGTATGTTTTTTTAGAATTAATATTCTTAACCTTATTTAGAAATAAGGTTTCCTTATAACCAGCAAACTCTTTAAAATCTTCCGCTGAAATATCATCTGGGTACACCGAAAAATAATGATCTAGACGCGCATTCCTCCAGAGGAGTACCCAAGAAATCCCACTGTCTTTTATGCCTGAATATAAAGTTTCTGTCCACCAGGTTTTATCATTTCCAGGCCTCGTATTTCCTGTTTCAGTAAGTGCAAAGGGTTTATTTTGACGGGCGGCCTTTTTCTTAAGTATCAAAAGGTTATTTTGAATAGTCGCTATAAAGGTATCCTTATCACCATAATTATAAATATCAACCCCAAGGATATCTACATATTGATCGCCCGGATAATAGGTGTCAAATTCTTCTGGCGAACTCAATGTATTCGGGGCATAGGCAAAGAGCAAATTATTTACCTCGTTTTCTTTTAATAGTTGAAAGGTCTCTTGCCATAAGCTTTTGTAATCCTCAGGACTGCAATTTCCTTTTCCCCACCAAAACCAACTTCCATTCATTTCATGGAACGGTCTAAAAATTACAGGAATGAAATTGCCTTTTTTAGATTTTAAAGATTTAAAAAAGTTTGAGAGGTTAGCAACCCAGTCTTCGTAACGTTTTCTATATTCCCCAGCTTTTAAAATTTCTTTTACGGTGGCCGTGGTATCCCAAGAGCTCCCTAATGATTTGGGATTGTCTAAATGCCAACTAAATGTAATTATCGCACCATCGTCGTGTAGTTTTTGTATATGCTTTCGCATTACATTAAATGCTACCGTGTCTAAATTGTACTCTAGACCAAGTTCAATGTGGCCTAAATCATAACCGTGTACCGCTGGCATTTTACCGCTAACCATTGCGATGTCACTTTGTAAAATATTAGGAGTGTCGCTCTGATCCCAGTTAATTCCGTACATAGTTGCATCTTGATGGCCGAAAGCGATGCCTTTGTACGGAATCTCTTTTAACCGCTGCAACAGAATTTTTGAAGTTAAATCAGCATTAGGATTTGCTGTTTTTATGGTATCGAAATTTGAATTTTTTAATCCTGAACACGACGTTAGTATTAAAAAACTGCAAAATAATATTATAAATTTGAATAAAATATTCATTTGTTTTTAATAAATTTTAGTGCAAATGATAAAATAATATAGATTTTGTTTTGTCATCCATAAATTATCTTTAAAATTACCTAGATTGTATTATTGCTAAGATTTCTTCAAAATGTTAATGATTTCCAAAATTACCGTCAATCTAATTATTGGATTAATAGAATTTTGTCATTTCATAATAAAATAATTTCTAAAAGGACTTTTAATGCAAAAAGACATACACAGGGAAATAACTCCATTAGCTCCTGAAGACAGTTTTTTAGTATTTGATAGAATAAAAGATGATTTTGATTTTCCAATTCATTTTCACCCAGAATTTGAGTTGAATTTTATCTTAAACGGCGAGGGCGTACGGCGTATTATTGGCGATCATTTGAGTGAAATAGATACTATTGAGCTCGTTTTGGTGGGGCCTAATTTGCAACATGGTTGGGAAATATATAAATGTAAGAATCAAAATATTCACGAAATCACAATACAGTTTCACAATGATTTATTTGACGACCGACTTCTTAGCAGGAGAATCATGAAACCGATTAAAGATATGTTTGAGCGCTCTGCACATGGTATCTTATTTTCAAAAAAAATAGCTGAAGAGATTAAACCAAAGATTTTAAAACTCTCAAAGATTGATAGTATTGATTATTTTCTAGAGCTTATATCCATCCTACACGATTTAGCAAATTCAAGAAACCAGCAACTATTATCAACGTATATATCAGAAAATAAGAATTTTGAGAATAGCGATAAAATCAAAAAAATTTACGAATACGTTCAAAACAATTATCATAATAAAATGAGCCTCAATGAAATTTCGGACTTGGTAAATATGAGTCCGGTTTCGTTTAATCGATTTATAAAAAAGCGTACCGGTAAAACGTTCATAGAATATGTTAATGATACACGTATAGGCTATGCTTCAAGATGGTTAATTGAAAAGGAGTTAAGTATAGCTGAGATTGCATTTAAATGTGGCTTTAATAATATCGCGAATTTTAATAGGGTTTTTAAAAAAACAAAAAACTGCACGCCCAGCCAGTTCAGACAAGAATTTAGTGGGATAAAAAGAGTTTTATGATTATTAAGATGCGTTTAGGATATTTCTTTATACCGGTTTTTTTAATCCTTTTTTTTAGTTGCCTTTGTAATTTATATGCTCAGCAGGAATTAAATCCTGTTGAAAAATATGGGAGATTAAGCTTTAAAGAAGGACGTTTAAGGGATATGCGTGATAATTTAATCGTGCTCAGGGGCATGTCGTTGTTTTGGAGTCAGTGGCAACCCCAATTTTATAATGAAGATACGGTTAAAAACTTAAGGGATTTTTGGAAAGTAAATGTTGTGCGTGTCGCTATGGGTATAGAACACGGTGGTTATCTGGAAAACCCTAGAGAAGAGAAAAAAAAAGTGTTTAGTGTAATTGAAGCAGCGATCAAATACGGTATCTACGTGATTGTAGACTGGCACGACCATCACGCTGAAGATCATATTCAACAGTCAAAAGAATTCTTTAAGGAATTGAGCGCTAAATATGGTCAAGTACCTAATCTAATTTATGAAATTTATAATGAACCGCTTAATGTATCCTGGACAGAGGTACTCTTGCCTTATCATCAACAAATAATTACCACAATACGAAAAAATGATAGTGAAAATCTTATAATTTGTGGAACTCCTAATTGGTCTCAGGGTGTTTTAGAAGCTTCAAGAAATCCTTTAGAGGGTTTTAATTTGGCATACACTCTTCACTTTTATGCCGGTACTCATAGTGCGAAGCTTAGAGATCAAGTAAGTGAAGCTTTAAAAACTGGGATGCCCATATTTGTTACAGAATTCGGTACTACACTCGCTGATGGGGATGGACAGGTATTTTATAAAGAATCAAACATCTGGTTAGATTTTATGACCAAAAATCAGGTTTCCTGGTGTAATTGGTCAATATCTAATAAAGCCGAGGCATCTTCTGCGCTATTACCCCAATCTGATAGTAGTGATTTAAATAACCCAAGGTATTTTAGCGAATCAGGTTATTTTATTTACAATAGACTTACTCATTAAGGTTTAGAATTTATATTATCAAATTTTTAAATACTGGTATTCTCAAAAAATGCAGTGATATCCTACCTTATCTTAATATTCTGGATCACTTAATCTTACGCCTTTTAGATATTCGAAAAAATATCATTATTAAATGATAAAATAATATTAACAAAAGCTTAACCATCCTCATAATTTTGATAATGAAATATTATGGGTCAATATTTATCGAAGCTCTAATAAATAAACCGGTATTTTATCAAACTCATAATATTAGTATCAATTCAACAATTTTCTCAATAATGCTAAAAAAAATAATCAAACGTAAAGGCGGTATGAAACGCATAAGTAAGATGATCACTTTTGCGCTATTCTGTCTATTAACTCAGTTAAGCTTGGCTCAACAAAATGTAGTAGAAGGAACAGTAACAGATCAAAACGGAAATCCACTGCTGGGTGTAAATGTCATACAAAAAAATACTAGTAACGGTACAGCCACAGATTTTGACGGAAACTTTCAGCTCAATGTGCCTCAGGATGGCATTCTTGTATTTAGTTTCATTGGATTTGAAACTAAGGAAGTTGCTGTTGATCAGAGACAAAGAGTGGATGTTGCGCTGTCTGAAGATTCTGAAAGTTTGGATGAAGTTGTCCTAATTGGTTATGGAACGCAACAGCGACAAGACGTTAACGGATCAGTATCTAGTATTGAATCTGACGAAATCGAAAATATTCCGCAGGTAAGTATAGACCAATTGATGCAAGGCCGAGCCTCTGGGGTTACCATTAGTCAAAACTCAGGAAAGCCTGGAAGCGCGGTTTCGGTTAGGATAAGAGGTATAACTTCTATTACTGGGAATAACGAACCATTGTATGTAATTGATGGTGTGCCTATATCTGGTGATTCACGTAATACCAGTACAAGTGGGCGGACAGCAGCAGCAGACTTTGGGGGGAACGGACAGACAGGCACAAGTCCATTGGCCGGATTAAACCCTAGTGATATTGAGTCTGTTGATATACTTAAGGATGCTTCAGCTACTGCAATTTACGGTTCACGAGGTGCGAATGGTGTTGTAATTATAAAAACTAAGACAGGCAGTCGGAATAAAGCAGGTTCTTTGAAATACAATACCTATTATGCTCTTCAAGAACCCCAAAAATTGCTAGATGTAATGGATCTTCCTACTTACGCCGGACTACAAAATGCATTGGCTGTAGAGTATGGGACTGAACCACGAATTGAATTTACAACGATTGAGAACCTGGGAGATGGCACTGATTGGCAGGATGAGGTATTTCAACAAGCTATTTTAAAGAGTCACCAAATTTCTTATTCACAAGGATATGAGAAAGTAAACTACCTTATTTCTGGTAGTTACTTAGATCAGGAAGGAACCGTCTTAGGCTCTGGCTTTGATAGATTGACTGTCCGGGCGAATATTGATGGCAATTTAAAAGATTGGCTGAAGGTAGGTGCTAACCTTACTGCAAGTAGAACAAGTGAAGATATCACTTTAAATAGTAATCGTAATGGTATTGTCAGTTTGGGGTTACTTCAGGCTCCAGATGTGGCGGTGCGCAATCCAGACGGTTCTTTTGCTGGACCGCCAGATGAACCAGGGGCAATTGAAGGCAGTATAAATCCCGTAGCTTTAGCACTGGAAAGAAGTAATTCCTTACTCACCTATAATGTACTGGGTAATTTCTATTCTGAGTTTACCCTTATGGATGGTCTAACATTTAGGAATGAAATAGGAGGTAATTTAACATTTGGCACAAACACTCAATTCACTCCAACTTACGAATGGGGGCGATTTATCAATGAAAATGCAACGTTATTTGAAAAAAGGGAAAAAAGTCATTTTTGGATTATTAAAAATTATTTTAATTTTTCGAAAAACTTTGGAGACCATAACCTAAATGTTTTGTTAGGTCAAGAAGCACAGGAGTCCTTCTGGGAAGGGATTCAGGCTCAGGGTCAGGGCTTTGTCAATAATGACATTCAGACCCTTAATAATGCAAATTCAATAGTAAGCTACGATGCCTATCAAGGCAGCACTGCTTTAAATTCATACTTCGGAAGAGCAAACTATTCATTCAAAAATAAATACAGTTTAACAGCAACCTTGAGGGCAGATGGCTCCTCTAAATTTGATCCTCAAGGAGGTAAGCAATGGGGTTATTTTCCATCATTTGCGACATCTTGGAAATTGTCAAATGAACCATGGATGGAAAGCTTTAACGAGACGGTTGATAATATTAGATTGAAAGCAGGGTATGGTGTTGTAGGTAATCAGGGGATTGCAAACTATCTTTATGGTTCTAGCTTAAACAATACTCCTACGGGCATAGGACTTGGATATTTAGTTAATAATATTCCTAATCCCGATTTAAAATGGGAAGAAACTAGACAAACCAATTTAGGTATAGAGTTTACACTTTTGGATAACCGATTCAATGCTACAATCGAAGTGTATAATAAGGTTTCAAAAGACTTTTTATACCAGTTACCTCTGCCAGTCTTCCTAACTGGGCCTGATAATTATTTAGGAGGAATTTCTGCTCCTTTTGTCAATCTGGGTGAAATGAATAATAAGGGTATTGATGTTTCTATGGGTTATTCAACTTTAAAGACTAAAGATTTCTCATGGTCAACCAATTTCAATATATCTCATTACAGAAATGAAGTAACGGAACTTTATAACGAAAGCCTGGAAGTTTTACGTTCTGTTACAACTGGGTTTTTATCTTCTCCAATTACTAGAACAGTTGAAGGTGAGCCTTTAGGGAAATATTGGGGTTATAAAGTTGCCGGAATATTTAGAACCCAAGAAGATATTGATGGAGCGCCTGTTCAATTTGGTATCCCTTTTTCTGAGGAACTAGGTGATAACAGCCTCGGTGATATTCAATATGTTGATGTAAATGAGGATGGTGTTATTGATGAAAAAGACAGAACCTATATTGGCAACCCTCACCCAGATTTCACATTTGGATTTACCAATAACTTTAAATATAAAAATTTTGATCTTAGTATTTTCCTTCAAGGATCTTATGGTAATGATCTATTAAATTTGACACGAAAGGAAACGGTTGGTCTATCAAGATTATACACCAATCAATTAAACATAGCGCAGGATTACTATACCCCAGATAATATTGATGCTGCTTTTCCAAGACCAAGAAGGGGAGATGATAATCAAAATTTATTTATTTCAGATCGGTATGTTGAAGATGGGTCTTACTTGAGAATACAAAATGTTAGTCTGGGCTATAATCTCCCTCAAACCTTTTGTCAAAGATTTTACCTCTCAAATCTTAAGGTTTATGGTACTATACAAAACCTTTACACCTTTACAAATTATTCTGGATATGACCCGGAGATAGGATCATTTAATGGTGATGCACTGCAAATGGGTGTTGATCGAGGGAGATACCCCATACCCAGGACATTTACTCTAGGTTTAAATGTTGAATTTTAAAAAATAAATTACGATGAAATATATAAAGTATAACAAACTGTTTTTACTGTTTTTGGTGTTTTTTTCGCTGGTATCTTGTGACGATGAATTTTTAGAAAGACCACCAGAAGACGGTATTGCATTAGATAATTTTTATTCTAGTGAAGAAGAACTAGTAGCTAATACAAATAGCCTTTATGGAGCAGTATGGTTTAATTTCAATACTAAGGCATTTTGGTCAATTACAGAGTTGAGCGGTGGTAACGCACGTACTTTCTCTGGGGACGTAGTAAACTTTTTCAACTTCTCAATAACAGGCGATAACACTGTGTTAGCCGATGGTTGGGGTTCTTTATGGGGTGTGATTGCTCAATCAAATGCAATAATAAATTTTACTGAAAGTAGAGTAAGCCCATCGGTTTCTCAGGAAGCAGTAAACAATACAATAGGCGAAGCACATTTTATGAGAGCGGTTGCTTATTTTTATTTGGTTAGGATTTGGGGATCAGTGCCCATAATTGAAAATAATCTAGATTATGTCTACGATCCTCAGATCTCTAAAAACCGAATAGAAGATATCTATGAATTAATAGAGCGTGATCTTCAGTTTGCAATTGATAATTGCTATCCAAAGGTGCGCGGTGGTAATTATTTAGCAAATGCCCACGTCTCAAGTGGTTCTGCTAAAGCATTAAAGGCAAAAGTTCACCTTTATCAAGAGGAATACGATCTAGCACGACAACTAAGTCAGGAAGTGATTTCGAGCGAAGAATTTCAATTACTTGATGATTACAATAATCTATTTTTAACAGAGTTCAACAATAATGAAGAATCTATTGCAGCTATGCAGTGGACATCTCAGGGTTATGGTGTTGGTAATGCAATGCAGGCTTCTTTTGCTATAAGCAGCGCCATAACTGGTACTGGTGATGGGTATGGTGTGATAGGGCCAACAATTGATTTGCAGGAAGCTTATGAAGATGGTGATGAACGTAGAAAGGCAACTATAATGCTTGCCGGAGATTTCTATCCCAACATCAGGGCAGCTGATGGGGGCTACACAGTACCAGATGATATAAATGCTCAGAACACAAAAGCAGGGATTAAAAAATATGTCGTTGGTACACCAGCAGATAATAATGGTAATTCTGCAATGCAGGCCGCATCTAACAATACCTATATAATGCGGTATGCCGATGTATTATTAATTAATGCCGAAGCTATTTTGGCAGGTGCTGCTTCAACAAGTGATGCTCAGGCGCTTGAATCTTTTAATAGTGTGCGTTTACGGGCAGGTCTGGGCAGTCTGCCTTCAATTACACTTGATGATATTTTACAAGAACGTAGAATTGAATTTGCTATAGAGGGGGATTATTGGTTTGATTTGGGACGAATCGACCGTCAAACAGCCATTAATATTATAAGCAACCAGGAAAGAGGAACTTATAGTAATGAAGAACCACCTGAAATATTTACAGAGATGTATACTCCAGAAGTAGACGATTTCTTGTTGCCCTATCCTGCAACAGACGTGGCTTTAAATCCAAGACTACTTGAAGAACCAGTTCCTTATGAGTTTAATTAAAAAACAGTGATGATGAAGAAAATTAAATTTTTTAAACAGCAAATCAGTAGCGGCGGTATTCTATTACTAGCCCTAATGTTAAGCCTGGAGTTAACCTCTTGTCAACCCGATGATACGGGTGGTGTAGAAGCAACCGGCCCACCAAGTATAACAAGTGTGGCCCTTACAGCAAGAGACTCTACCACTACAGTAGGACTTCGTCAAAATTCCTATACCATTTATGGAGAAAACTTAGCCACGACTCAAGAGGTATATTTTAATGACACGGAAGCCTATTTTAACCCGACATTGGTTACAAATAATGTTATTAT
>Ga0207888_100336_pt1 | contig 20134 bp, 19 predicted proteins | sample LinPmetageLP43_FD_184055 | JGI IMG/M metagenome (GOLD analysis project Ga0207888, IMG submission 184055) | Marine viral communities from the Pacific Ocean - LP-43 (SPAdes) | ecosystem: Environmental > Aquatic > Marine > Oceanic | place: Pacific Ocean | collected 2010-08-27 | reverse complement strand
CTCATGTAAGCCTAGATTTTTTTGGTTTCCAGCCGCATCAACTCGCTCAAAGACATGCTTTGCCGTATCGATGGAAAAAATGAACAGAAAGATGAATAGAAGTTTGATATTTCAATTCATGTTCTGAACCCACAAATCGACCTATCTAGATGGATTAGCATAACTCAAGGACTATTCTGAACCGAGGGATTTTAATTCTTTTGATCCTTCGGGTTTGGATAATTTGTAGTTAAGCTTCAAATTGAGTAAGCATCCAACTCCTGCTCCGATCTTAGGGAAGGAGTCAAGGGAGAAGGGGGCTACTCCGGTGGAATTAGCCTAAATCCAACTAAACGACCTCAAAATAAATAAACGAACCGATCACGGCCAAAACCAATATAATCAGCACGACAATGATAAAGCCGGCGCCAAAGCGTGTTTTTTTATTATCCTGAAGGATATAGTCCCGTTCCTTCTCGTCATCAGAATCTTTTACAATCTTAGTCATAACATCAATTTTGAATCTAAAGTACACTATTTAGAGCGAGCTGAAATTATTTTAAGAAATTTTAAGGACAAGAGGAACCTTCTGTACCCTCAGTCTCGTTACTCTTTTAATGGTAAGCGCTACATAGTATATACCAGATAAAGCGATAGGATCTCAAAGCCTATGCGCCATCTGGCTCATTAGCCAAAAAGGTGCGGTTATACTGAACCGAGGGTTTTTGATTGATTTAGCCCTTCGGGTTTGAATATGGCAGTGTATTCAATAGAGTAAGAATTCAACGCTTTTCTCCAACTTAAGAGAAGGAGTCAGGGGGAGAAGGAGTGGGGACACGGTCGATTGAGAAAGATGGTATTGTGCTTTTAATATTGAATTAAATATACTGCCCACTGTAACTTATACTGTGAACTTAACGTATGATTTCTCTACTGGCCTTTCTACTTGCTCAGGGCGAACCCCCGTAATGATATTTAGGTTACGGAATAATAGAGATTTAAATGCTATGAAACGTGTCTCGATCTAAAAATGTATGGTTCAGTTTAAGGCTTTGTGGGCTCACCCATCCTCACGGAGGACGCTGTTAGGCTTCTAAAACATCATCCAGCAGCATAGGTAGCTTTCTCAGTCTTTTTCCGGTTGCGTCAAAGATCGCATTACTTATTGCTGCTGCCAGGCCTACAATACCCAATTCTCCCACACCTTTAGCACCCAGCGGATTGACTTTATCATCTTTCTCTTCAACAAACTCTGTGTGTATATCGTGTATATCGGCATTTACAGCAATGTGATATTCGGCGAAGTTGGCATTCATAACCCGCCCATAACGGGTATCTACCATTCCCTCTTCACGAAGGGCCATCCCCAGACCCCAGACCATAGATCCCAGCAACTGATTTTCAGCAGTTTTAGGATTGATGATCTTACCGGCTGCAGAAACATTGACAAGGCGGGGCACCTTAATAATTCCTAAGTCCTTATCAACTGTAACCTCAACCATCACACAACAATGGGCATAACCCGAATGGGTGTTTTGACCTGCAGCTGGTGATTCGCTGTGAGCGATGCTTAATTCTTCTTTGGAAGCCTGTTGCATAATTTCCGTGAAAGCAAATGTTTTAGAACCGTATTCCAGCTTACCTTTTTGAAACGAAATATCTTCAAAAGCTACAGCTTGATAATCCGGATTGTTTCGTTTCCATATATCGGCGATTCGGTATTTGAATTTTTCACAAACTGAGGCTACCGCCGATCCTACTGACGAAACCGTCCAGGAGCCTCCTTCAATTGGGGAGTCTGGGAACGCGGTATCTCCCAGCATAAATTTTATCTTTTCTATAGAAACCCCTAACTTGTCTGCAGCGATCTGAGACATTACGGTATAGGTTCCTGTTCCAATATCTGCTGTGGCGCATTTAATGGTAAATGTACCCTCTTCATTCATACTCAGAGAAACGGAAGCTGGTTGTTGCAGCGCCTCCCAAGAACCGGTAGCCATCCCATAACCCTTAAGCAGGTGTGGCTCAGTCTTAGATAAATCCTTTCTGTTTTTCCAGCCAAATACTTCCTCACAGCGCGCATAACATGCCATCAGCTCTTTGCTGGTGAAGGGTTTGTCTTCATTCTGATCGTAATCTACATAATTTTTACGCCGGAATTCCAGCGGATCAATGCCCGCTTCATGGGCAAGTTCATCTATAGCACATTCTAAGGCATAAACCCCAGAAACGCCGCCGGGAGCACGCATATCAAGTGGGGTATAACTCTGTACCGGCGTTAATTCATATTCTAAATTTACATTGTCACATTTGTATAAGAGACCAGACCAGTCTACAATAGTCTCATTAAAATCTTCAAACGTAGAGGTCTCTCCAACAGTTTTATGCGAAAGAGCTTTTAGTATACCGTCCTTTGAACAACCCAACTTCATGGTGTGAATGACTTCCGGCCGGTATCCAAAGCTGAACATCTGCGCACGCGTCATAACCATTTGTACATTGTGTTTTAACTCTAAAGCAGCAAGTGTTGCCATAAATAACTGGTACTGCGGGCGAAGCCCGGAGCCGAACGCACCGCCTACAAAATCGCTTTTCACTTGCACTCTATCTGCACCAAGGCCAAACACACCGTTAAGATATTTTAATGAACTCGCAACACCTTGTATTTTATCATAGACCACAAGGCTTCCGTCGCTTTTATATTCGACGCTTGTGGCGTGGGGCTCCATCGGATTGTGGTAATTGCGCGACTGGCGGTATTCCCGAATTATTGTATAGTCGGAATTTTTAAAAGCTTTTTTAAAATCCCCTCTATTCGATGCGGGTTCTGGAGCGCGATCGGCGCTGGCATTTTTGAGGTTATCCGATAAGCTGCCTTTAAACTTCTTTTCTTCGTAGGTCACTTTGATCAGCTTAGAAGCATAGCGGGCCTGTTCAAAAGTTTGGGCAACTACCAAGGCAATGGGTTGACCGTTATACAGTATTTTATCGTTATAAAAAGGGCGGAATGGCTTGCCGGGAGGGGAAAGTGGATCGGTATAATCAACCTTATTTTTTAAACGCTCAGGAAGATTCTTGTGTGTGAAAATACCTTTTACCCCTTCAAATGCTTCTGCTGCCGAGGTGTCTATAGCTGTGATGCTTCCACAGGCAATAGTGCTTTGCAAAACATAAGCGTGGTAAAATGGAGATGCGATATCTGCAGCATAGGTCGCTTTGCCGGTTACTTTTTGCGGACCGTCGACCCGTTTTTGTTTGTTTCCTATATTGAGCATTATGATGGATTTAGAGCGTTGTTTAAGGCACGTACGATAGCGCCTTTTACCAGCGAAATTTTAAAGTCATTGGTCCCAAAACCTTGGGCACCCTGGATTAATTGTTCAGCTAAGGATTGAAAATTTTCTGTGGAAGCCTCTTTCCCAAAAAAATCTTTTTCTACTTCTTTTAGTTTCCAGGGTTTGTGAGCGACACCGCCCAAAGCGACACGTATGTCTGCAATTTTACCCTGAGAAACTTTTAAGCATGCCGCAACAGAGACGAGAGCAAAAGCATAGGACTCCCGGTCACGAATTTTTAGGTATTCAAAATGCTCTGAGAAACCTTCAGCGGGTAATTGAATATGGGTTATGAGATCTCCGGGTTCCAGATTATGGTCCTTTTCTGGCTGATCTCCCGGAAGTCTGTGAAGTTGGTCAAAAGGGATCACTATGGTTTCTCCCTTGCGCAGCACATGTACTTTGGCTTCTAAGGCGGCCAGGGCTACACACATATCTGAAGGGTGCGTGGCAATACAGGAGGCTGAAGTGCCTAAAATAGCATGAATACGGTTAAACCCCTTAATCGCGGCACATCCGGTTCCCGGTTCACGCTTGTTACAGGGCATTGTCGTATCGTAAAAGTAATAGCAGCGGGTACGTTGTAGTAGATTTCCCCCGTTTGTAGCGCGGTTACGCAGCTGTGAGGATGCTGCGGCAAGTATGGCTTTATTGAGAACAGGATACGTGCTTTTTACCGCTGCGTGGTAGGCGGTATCTGCATTGGTTACCAATGCTCCCAGTAATAAACCCTTATCAGATTCTTCGATCTGAGCGTAAGGCAACTTACCGATATCTGCAAGGCTATCGGGTTCTTCAACTCCATATTTCATGAGGTCTACTAAGTTGGTTCCGCCGGCAAGAATAGTGGAATCACGTAATGTAGTGCCTAACGAGAGATCTTCGGTCGAAAGCCGGGTGTATTGAAATGGTTTCATAGTGATTAGGATTCTTCGTAAATGCGACGGGCGGCTTTCGTTATATTTTTATAGGCGGCGCAACGGCAAAGGTTACCGCTCATCCAATCTTTGAGTTCTTCTTCAGAATTGATTTCCCCGCGGTTACACATCGCGATGGTGGAGCAAATTTGCCCCGGGGTACAGAATCCACATTGGTACGCATCTTCTTCTATAAAAATCTGTTGTTCAGGGCTTAAGTTATCAGCGGTTGCAACACCTTCAATGGTGGTGATTTCTGCTCCATCCAGACTCACTAAAAGGCAAAGGCAGGAATTCACGCTGTTACCGTCAATAAGAACTGTGCAGGCACCGCACTGGCCATGGTCACAACCTTTTTTTGTTCCAACGAGTTTTTGATGATAGCGCAGGTAGTCAAGTAGTGTGGTCCACGGTTCGATAGCAACTTCCACCGGTTCTCCATTTAAGGTAAAATGCACAAGGTTTGTATTCATAAAAAAGCAGTTAGTTTGTCGGTAACGCAATACCGTATTTGAGAAGGGTTTTGCGTTTTCAATTTAGCGGGATATCCCGGGCTAAACTGTTTAAGAACTCTTAAATAACAAATTATTAAGAGATGTAATGTATTTCTAAAAACTATAGGTTACTCGTTTTCTAGTTTTTCGAGGGCCACAGCCATGTCAATACCCGCTCCTAAAATCCCTGCAAACAGATCGCCCTGCTCCTGCAGTCGGTCGACCATTGTTTTTAGGGTAAACTGATTGATTTTTAGACCTTTATTGACTTCCTTCCACTCTAGGGGAGCGGAGACCGTTGCTCCGGGTTTGGGTCTGACGCAATAGGGGGAGGCAAGCGTTTGCCCTTTCCGGTTCTGCAGGTAATCCAAATAAATTTTACCCTTTCGGTCTTTGACGGCGCGGGTCATACTGGTAAGATTAGGAACTTGTTCCTCCACATACATACACAGCAGTTTGGTGAAATTACGCGCTTCGGCATAACTGTATTGAGCCGCCAGCGGAAGGTAGATATGTAAACCACTCGAACCCGAGGTTTTGCAAAAGCCTTTAATACCTGCTCGATCCAGGATTTCTTTTACGGCCTGTGCTACGGTTATTACTTCTTCAAAGGTATTGGTGTCTGAAGGATCAAGATCAATAATGGCATAATCGGGTTTCTCCAGAGTACCCACCCGCGAATTCCAGGGATTGATTTCAATACATCCCAGATTGGCCATATAGAGCAATGCGGCTTCGTTTTGACACAGTAGGTAGTTGATCTTGCGGTCTAACGATTTGGAGAATACGGAAACCGTCTCCATCCACGCCGGAAGATGCTCTTGGTCTTTATGGTAAAAACCTTTCTTATTAATTCCGTCTGGATGGCGGTGCAAGCTTTGCGGCCGGTCTTTGAGATAGGGCAACATATATTCTGATACCTGAATATAATAATCAATAAGATCATACTTGGTGTAGCCGGAAGCGGGCCAGTATATTTTTTCCAGATTGGTGAAATTAACGTAGTGTCCGGCTACTTCAATACCTGCTTCAGAAGTGGGCTGGGTTTTCTTAGATACTGAATGTGGCTTCTGAATACGAATCTCTTGTGGAATCTTATCGCTGCGCAGGCCTTTATAAACTGGATGGCGCATAACATGGTTTGTTGTCCATTCGGAAAATTTAACTTCACAAATCAATTGTGGAATGATCCAATTTGGCTTTCGGCCCTTCAGGTTTATCTTTTTACCAAAGGGATTTTCAGCAACCGAAAGTTTTTTCAGCTGCTTCAGCAACCCATGTTGTTCTTCATTGCTAAACCCGGAACCGCAATTGCCCACATATTTCAGTTTATCTTCGGTATACATCCCTAGAATTAAACTCCCAAACGGGGTACCGCCACTATTTGAATTGGTATACCCGCAGATCAGCGTCTCTTCGGTGAGCACGGCTTTGATCTTTAGCCATTTTTCAGAGCGGTATCCCGGCGCATAGGTCGATTCTTTGTGTTTGGCGATGACGCCTTCCATACCGGCATCAACCGCTTTATTGTAGAGTGCAGATCCCATACCTTCAATATGGTCGCAATACAGCGTAGCTTCACAACCTGCGATGACTTCCGGAATCAGGCTTTTACGGTCTAAAAGGGGCAGGTCTAGCATGTCATGCCCGTTGAGGTTGAGCATATCAAATACATAATAGCGCAACGTGCCCGCCGTAGTATGGGTATAATTCTGCAACGCCTGGAACTGCGGTAAGCCGTCAGCATCTACCACGACCACTTCACCATCCAGTATTGCATCATGCTCAATTGCTTCTAAATCCTGTTTCAGTTTTTCAAACTTTTCCGTGTAGTTGATACCGTTTCTCGAATGCAGATTAACCTTCCCATCCTGAATATGTGCCAGAACCCGGTAACCGTCCCATTTGAGTTCATACACCCACTCGGGATCGTTAAATATGTTTTTAGTCGCTGTGGCTAACATAGGTCGGATGAATTGGGAGGGGTCGAGTTTTTTGATGGGGGTGGAAGAGGAAGCAGGAGATTGGTTGCGGTTTACAAATACCTCTGCATCGTAGTGTAAATCGGTAGCGTAGGAATCTTTCTTCTTGATGAGCAACCAGTGGTTATCTGCATTTTCTCTTTTGGTATGTACAAGGGCAAATGTTCCTTTTATTTTGGTGCCAAAAAACTGAATCTTTAAGTCGCCTTTTTCATAGTGTTGCAACAGGGCATCCGTGGGATATCCGGCTGCTATGGTAAAGGTGCCTTCATCCCAAATGATCATTTCCCCGGCGCCATAATTTCCTTTAGGGATGGTGCCGTGAAAAGTTAGATAGCGTATAGGATGATCTTCAGTCTGTACCGCAAGGCGCTTGTCTGCAGGATTGAGCGAAGGGCCTTTGGGAACCGCCCAACTTTTGAGCACCCCATCCAACTCCAGCCGTAGATCGTAATGCAAACGTGAAGCCTGATGGCGTTGTATGACAAACCGACCCGCTGATTTGGAATGGATGTCTGCGGCGGGTTCTGGGGTTTTGTTGAAGTCCCTTTTACGTTTGTACTCCTCCAGCCCCATAATCAGGAAGCTTTATTTTTTTTCTTTTTCTCAAGACTGGCTTTTAGCTGTGCCATCAGGTCTTTTGCGGGAGTGGGTTTGCTTTCAAATTTTTCAGGCTCCTTTACTTTTCCGGTGGACTTCGACTTGATAATTTTCATCAACTGGTCGTTGTATACGTCTTTGTATTTAGCAAAATCAAAGGTCTCGGTGTAGTTTTCTATGAGCGAGATAGCCATATCCACTTCTTTCTTAGTCACCTTAGTCTTGGATAATTTGAGTTCCCCAGGATCGCGTATCTCGTCTTCAAACCTGATCACATGCAAAACCAAAGCATTGTCGTAAACTCCTACCAGACTAAGATGCTCTTTTTGACGCATCACAAAGGTGGCCACGCCTAGTTTTTTGGTTTTTTTCAATGCGTTTCGTAGCAGGTTATACGATTTCCCTCCTTCTTTCTGCGGTTCGAGAAAATATGGCTTTTTAAAAAGAACATCGGCAACTTCAACCTCGTCTATAAATTCCTCGATATCGATGGTTTTGCTTTTTTTGAGGTTGGCCTGTTCAAAGTCTTCCTTTTCAAGGACTACGTATCCGTCATCCTGCTTAAAACCTTTAACGATATCCTTCCATTCTACTTCTTTTCCGGTTTCTTCGTTAATGCGTTTGTAGCGTATACGCGCATTGTCGTGGCGGTCAAGCATATCGAGATCCAACTTGCGGTCCTCCGAGCCGGAATACATTTTTATAGGTATGGAAACCAAACCAAAACTTATTGAACCATTCCAAATTGAGCGCATAGTCTTTTATTTAAAATCAGATTACTCAAGGTAAGTCTTTTAATGAAGATTTAAATTGAGCATTTTGTTAATACTATTTGAATTAGGGAATACTTAACGAATGCCTGAAGAGCCAAGATGGGCATTATTTTTTAAAACATTCACCCAAGCCTTCCTTCAAAGTAAGGGAGTTGTGATTGGACACCAGACGAATTATGCTGTTTAAACCTCAGCACAAACGCGATATGAAGCAGGTGGAAACAATAGATTTAAATTAAAGGCGTCGTGCTGAACTGGATTCAACATCGTTTTACGCTAAGCTTCTTGAATGCGAAATTGAATTGGCGGGCAAGAAAATAAGCTTCTATTTTTTTGGTTTCTAGCCGCATCAACTCGCTCAAAGACATGCTTTGCCGTATCGATGGAAATAATGAACAGGGAGATGAATGGAAGTTCTATGTTCAATTTTTAGCCCGCTGTTGATTATTTGTTGTGCTTCCTATGGTTAATCTGAACCGAAGGATTTTGATTCATTTAACCATGCGGGTTTGGTAGTATAATGCTATACAAATCGGGTATCCAAACCTGGAGCTGCTTGAAGTCTATATCGATTCTGAATTTGAATGGTTTGAATACTATTTATTCACGCATTAACAAGACTTTTTGATAGGCTATTAAAGTTTTCTCAATTGGCATTTTTTACAGTTGTATTATTTTAAGTTATCAATACATTTAATGTACGATTAAAAACAATATTTAATATGAAGACTTCTCCAAACTCCCATTTTGAACGTGCGCTAAACAAACTGCTAAAGCGTTACGACTGCACCCAGAACGAGCGCAAGCGCCTGCGTGCTGTAGCTATGACAACTATCTCTAAGATCTCTCACACCGAATATGGCGGTTTTGAGGAACAGACCGGAGCGTTTTTGAGTGAGGCAATGAGCAGCACATTTAAAATTAAGATCGACTATATAGATCAACACACACAGGCATTCAAATCCCTGTACCTCGTTCCCAATACTGAGGAGTATTCTGACACAAGTATTTAAGGGTAGTATTATGGAATCCTTTTCGATCAATACCCGGGATGTACTACTGCTTGAAACGATAGCCGATCAGCTTGCTAGAGATCAATCTGATTACTTCGATAGACACAAGCGCAGCCTTTATCTGTATGAATCTTACCTTTTTGAAAAGCTTTTTAAGCTTAAAAGAGCTTCCCATATGGTAATAGCAGGCATTTTAAAAGATAATAGGTCTAAAAACCTGAATGCTAATGGGCAAGCGTCTGCCATACGGGAGAAGGCTGCCTGCACTACGTATCAGGGGCTTTGTATTAAAAAATATGAGAATCAGAAACTACAGGTGCTATCACATTATGTGAGTCAATTGGAGGACCATGCCTTACAAAAGACCTTGTACGCTCAATTGAGCGGGATCAACCAGTTTGTAAAAGGGATCGAAACCTATCAGGTATCTAAAAACTACGTGGAATAAATGCGCTGTGATTCACAAGATCAGAAGCAGCAACCTGTTTTGCGCGTGAAGCAATTAACTATAAATACATATTACGAATCTAAATCTATAAATTATGAGTGCTAAAAATGAAAAGTCGAAAAACGATAAAAAAGAAAATAAGGACTCCATCGACAAAGGACCTTTAAAAGATAAACATACCAATCAATACGGTAATACCGATGATAAGCCTAAGAAAAGAGGCGCATAATAGATCATAAGCTCAAACAACCTATATCATGACAAAACCATCAAAATTTCCGGAACAGGAACAAGAGTTACCCGGTAGTGAAAAAGACATGAACCCGCAGCCCGAAATTGTACGGAAGGGCTATACCGGTTCGGGTAAATTAAAAAATAAAGTAGCCTTGATCACCGGCGGAGACAGCGGCATCGGTCGCAGTGTGGCCGTTCATTTTGCCATAGAGGGGGCTTCTGTAGCGATTATTTATAAATCAGAGACCGAAGACGCATTAGATACTCAGAAGCTGGTAGAAGAACACGGAAAGAAGTGTCTTTTGATCGAAGGGGATGTGCGGGATGCTGAATTTTGTAAAGAGGCTGTTGCACAAACCCGCTCAGAGCTGGGACACATTCATATTTTGGTTAACAATGCAGCAGTGCAATTTCCAAAGGATACGGTTTCTGAGATCGACGAAGACCAATTGGCTACAACTTTTGAGACCAATATTTATCCGTATTTTTTCTTTACCAAGGCATTAGAAAGTCAGTTTGAAAGTGGAGACTGTGTGATCAATTCCACTTCGGTAACCGCATACAGAGGTTCATCGCACCTGCTGGATTATAGCAGTACCAAGGGAGCTATCACAACCTTTACCCGTTCCCTGAGTAAAATGTGGGCACCCAAAAATATTCGCGTCAATGGCGTGGCTCCGGGGCCGATCTGGACGCCGTTAATCCCGGCAACCTTTGATGAGGTATCAGATTTTGGTCAGGACGTGCCTTTGGGCAGAGCCGGGCAACCCAGTGAAGTTGCGCCCGCTTATGTATTTCTGGCATCAGAAGACAGCAGCTATATAACCGGACAGGTTATTCATGTGAATGGGGGAGAAGTGGTAGGAGCTTAACATCAAATCCCATTTATTATTTTAAATTATGTTTTAAGTATCCCGTTTGCATACAACAGCAAACGGGATACTTCTTTTTATACCTCAACAAATCGTTGAAAAAAGATTCTTTAAAACCAATTTATTTTAAAAATTTGTATTTATTTGAATATTTAATCAATTGTTTTTAAGTATTTTACACTGTAGTTTTTAAGTTTTACCCCAAGTCGTTTATTTGAGTTAGAAGTCTTTATACACGTATTCAATCTTGAATTTTTGCAATACTATTTTAATCAACCAACTAAAAAGTTTAAGAGAATCGATATGAACGATATTGCTAAGTTAATTGAGAATAATAACGACACCATTATTAACATGTGGGAAGAAAAGGTTATCAAAGAAATTGAGGTTTCTAAAAATACCAAAAGCTTAGTCTTGAGGAATCAACTTCCGCATCTGCTGAATGATATCGCAGTTATATTAGAGGGACAGGATGATCTTATCAATATAAAAAATGAGGAAAGTTATAAAGGCATCTTAACGAATAGTGAAGACCATGGAAGGCATAGAGCAACTACACTTAATTACACCATAGCTAGTATATTAGAAGAATATGTAGTTTTTAATGAGGTGATCACAGCATTTTTGAGAGAGCGAAATTCATATGATGTAAATGTAGGTTTAGTTCTGCATTATGTAATTCAAACTGCAATGGTTCAATCTGCTCGATCTTTTAGTGATTCTATTAATGACATGAAAGAAAAGTTGATAAGCATGCTTGCACATGATATTAGGAACCCCCTTTCAGCAGCAAAAGTAGCACTAGAAATGCTTAAAACAGAAACCGATATCAATGAAATTCATGAAGTTTCTAAAATGACAGCAACCAGTCTGGATTTTTCTTTAAAACTAATTGAAGGCCTGCTAGATGCAATCACTATAGAAGCTGGAGAAGGTATAACGCTCAATTTTAAAGAATGTGATTTACTGAAAGATATACGGTGGGTAGTTGAGGAGACCCGATTGATATTTCCGAATACGATTATTGAAAATTTTCATGCTTCACAAATTATTGGGGTCTTTGATGGTATGGCCATACGAAGAATTTTAGAAAACTTAATCACCAATGCTGTAAAATACGGAACTAGTAAAGAACGCATAACGATAGCTGTTAGTGATTTAGGAGATCAAACGCGTATAAGTATTCATAATTTTGGAGAACCTATACCAGAGCACAAACAAGATGAGATTTTTGATTATCTAAAGTCGAATAAGCGTGTAAAAAAAGAAGGGATTAAAAGTTGGGGCTTAGGTCTTAGCCTGGTTAAAACTGTAACAGAAGCTCATGGCGGAACTGTAAAAGTTTTGAGCAATGAAGAACTGGGTACTGAATTTCAAATAACCCTCTTAAAGAATATCAGTAAATCGGGTAAGATAAAAACACAACTATCCTGAAACTGAAACCCTTTTTCTTTAAAAAAATAACCCAAAGCGGATACTGCTTTGGGTTATTGCTTAAAAAAGTATTTAATTCTATACCGGTATTGAGGAAGCAGTCTCCATACGGTCCCAGTTTCGATGCTGTTTAATGGCATCAATAAAATCCTGGGCTTTTGCATCTACAAATACAGCTTTATCTTTCGTGTAATTTTTGATATAACTTTCTTTGAGTAGTTCTTCTCCAGCTCCTAATACAGCTATGGCTTTGCAATGTTTAAAAGCTTCACTGATAAACTTAGCATATTTGCCTTTCTTTAAAAGGCTTTTAACCGATTTCTCACCTCCCGGAACCAAAATGGCATCAAACAATACACTTTCGGTGGTCATGATCGCAGCAGCAACTTTATGTTCCATATCCTGATCGCAGGTAATACTACCTCCGTGAGGTGCCACAATTTTAACAACAGCACCTGCTTTTTCTAAGGCAGCTTTATACGGTTTAAAACTTTCCATCTCAAAACCATCTGCAGCCAGTACCGCGATCTGGCGGGTAGCAATGCTGTCAAATTTGGTCTTTGCCTGACTCAAGGCATTGTCTTTTTTCAGATAGTCTTTTTTAGGTTGAGGCTGAAACTTTTCAACATCAGCATCAGCACCTATGGCCTGGTTTACAGGCTGCTCAATCTTTTTAGGGATTTTTAAACCGAGGCCGTCTGCAACTTTAGTGGCCAGGTTTTCATCTATCTGATTGATGATCCAAAGCATGCGCTCTTGAATGTCCTGATGGTTGCATTTACCCAATTCAAACGTATACGCATCTGCTACGTGCTCTTGTTCCCAAGGAGCCAGACTGCGGTAAAATAATGCAGGTTGTGAAAAGTGATCGCTAAAGCTCTCGCTGCGTGAGCGTATTTTATGCGCGTCTATACGTTCTTCGTGATGCGTAAAACCGCCCTCGGCCATTTTAGCCAAATGCGGACAACCCATACTTAGGGAGTTGGGGAAATAAGCCGTTTGTCCTTTAGGGATTTCCGTCTGCATATGTCCGTCTCGCTGGTTGTTATGACTGGGTACTACCGGTCTGTTGATGGGGATCTGGTGAAAATTAGGGCTGCCCAAACGCGACAATTGCGTATCGCGGTAGGAGAATAACCTTCCTTGTAAAAGCGGGTCGTTCGTAAAATCAATTCCCGGGACGATATGTCCCGGTAAAAAAGCAACCTGTTCGGTTTCTGCAAAGAAATTTTCAGGGTTTTTATTCAAGGTCATTTTACCGATGATCTCTACAGGCACTAGTTCTTCTGGAATTAGCTTCGTAGGATCAAGCAGGTCAAAATCGTATTTATGTTCGTCTTCTTCTGCGACCACCTGAATACCAAATTCCCACTCGGGATATTGACCGGCTTCAATAGCGTCCCACAGATCTCTGCGGTGAAAGTCAGAATCGGCACCATTGATCTTTACTGCTTCATCCCAGGTAACCGAATGCACACCCAATACCGGTTTCCAATGGAATTTTACGAAGTGTGATTTCCCTTCCTTATTTATAAAACGAAAGGTGTGAATCCCAAAACCTTCCATCATACGGAAGCTACGCGGAATACCACGGTCGCTCATCACCCAGATGTGGTTGTGCAGGGTTTCGGTAGCACGAGAAACAAAATCGTAAAAGGTATCGTGTGCAGAAGCCGCCTGCGGGATCTCGTTATTCGGTTCGGGTTTAACCGAGTGAATGAGGTCTGGAAATTTCATCGCATCCTGAATAAAAAAGACAGGCATATTGTTTCCTACCAGATCCCAGGTACCTTCTTCAGTATAAAACTTTACGGCAAAACCGCGTACGTCCCGAGCTAAATCTGGAGAGCCTTTAGAACCCGCAACGGTAGAAAAACGTACAAATACCGGGGTCTTGCGTTGTGTGTCTGTAAAGAGTCCGGCTTTCGTATACTTTTCAATACTCTCATACAATTCAAAATATCCGTGCGCTCCACTTCCTCGAGCGTGAACGATGCGTTCTGGAATGCGCTCATGGTCAAAGCTGGTGATCTTTTCGCGTAGCAAAAAATCTTCAAGCAACGTGGCGCCGCGTTCACCGGCTTTTAAGGAGTTGTTGGTGTCGTTTACTTTGAGACCCTGATTGGTTGTAAGGTTTTTATCTGTAAAATCTTTGGTACTGTCAGCAAGCTGATCGATCTTTTTAGAAGTTGGTTTACTTTTATTTTCTTTAGCCATTATGCGAAGACTTTTGGTTAGTATATTTTCTAAAATTAGGTTGAAAACACACCAAATGGTCAAAATAAAGGTTAAAGTATATCTATAGATAAATTAAAATTATCTTAAATAATAGCTTAGAGCGCTGTAGGAGGTATAAATAGATCAAACCATGCGGAATGCGTTTTAGTAGGTACATAGTGCTGCTGTGGCAAAAACGATATGCGCTGCTATTAGGTTTACATAGTACCAGGAGACATTGAGTTTATGAGGATAGTGGGTCATTTTAAAAAGGATCCCCCACATTACAATACCCAAAACACCTTCTAAGAATCCATATATTAAAATTGTAGTGATCAATGAAAGTGGATAAAGATCATTAAGGAAAATGAGTAAATACATAAAACCAATTCCTGTTAAATAATGAGTTACCCACCCCAGTGGATTGCGCCATCCTCTTTTTTTAAAGAGCAACACATTCAACCAATACGGTTCAATCAAATTCTGCGCGAGTATTTTGCTGAGGATACAACTAAATGCGGTCATCAAGACGGTGCTCAAAAGCGCAATACCCAATATTAAAAGGACATCCATAGGTTAGTATTTTGTTTAGTTCTTTTCTTCTTCTTCTTCTTCTTCTTCTTCTTCAATCTCTTCTTCGGAAATCAAGTAATGGTCTTTACCCAGGCCAACGATTGAAATGATATTTGTTACTGTACTGTATAGCAACAGTACTACCGTAACCATCATTCCACTAATTAAAGAAGAGAAAAAGAGCGTGATCCAGTATAAATACTTAAACCAAGAGGTGGGTACTTCTTCAGATTCTGTAATGGGAATGTTGAACATCTGAAATAAAACTAAGGCGGTGATGAAAAGTACCGTGTCTATTTTGGCAATGTTAGAAACCTGAATATAATGCGCTTTTTTAAGGGTAGACTTTGAACTGGTACTGATTCCCAGAAGGGTTAGTAATAAAGTTAGAATGGTAGCAGAACCTAATACAATGGTATTGCATAGCATATTCACTCCGGATAAGGAAGCTTCAATGAGTTCTTTCGCTTTATAGCCACTCACGTTACCCAACAGGAAGATACCGATCAGTAAAAAAAGAAAGGTTAGGAGTCCGCCAAATATGGATCGTTTATTTGTTGTAAAAAAATCGTTCATAGGTGTTCTTAATGGATTGGTATTTTATTGGATGATCAAGCGTTAAGCAGTTTCTTTTTAATCCTCTTCGGGCTTGCCTTAAGGCGGTTGCTCAAGAGGTAGAAACAGATTGGGTTGCTAAAACTTATTTTGGAGGGGGCTTACTATATGCCAGTTTGGTATACACCATGATGCTGTTAAAAAGAAAAGAGAGTCCGTTTGTGATGATGATGGGCCAGTCTTCTTTGAATATCCCATAAATCGTCCAGGAGCCCACACCGATCAACAGGCAGATAAACATCCACAGTGAGATGTCTTCAGCCGATCTTGTTTGTATAACCTTAAACACCTGGGGTAGTACAGCCAGCGTTGTAAATATACTCGCGATAACTCCTATTGCTGTTTCCATGATATTTAAGATTATAATTCTTCTTCTATAGTATCTATAGAGAAGGTTTTTGGGTTATTGGTCAGGCTTAAATTTTTTGCTCGTTCAAACAAATGCGCTTCCGTTTCAAAGAAGTGCATCATATAGCCTGCTGTATTTACAAACAGTACGGTATCACCTATCTCGGGGAGTTGAGGTAAGCTGATTTTACGTTTTAAAAGTACATCTCGCTCCAGGCAATACGCTCCTGTAAAATATACCGCTACGGCTTCTGAATCAGCATTTGGGTTTTTATAACTTATAAAAGGGTCAAGGAGGAAGTCGGCGCTTGAGCTTTTGAGTTGCGACATATTCATTTCAAGACCTATAAGGTGGTTGCCTCTGGCATCTACTTTACGGTGTGCCACGCGTGCAAGAGTGATTCCTACCTGGTTGAGCAAGCTACGACCCGGCTCCAGACGTAATTCGATACCTTTTTGTTTAAGACGTTGCGCCACTGTTTTATTTTCGGTATTGGTGGTTTCTAAAATCTCTTTGAGGAAACTTGCTTTAGAATTTTCATTAAAATAAGGGTAGGTAGCCAGATCGCCTTCCAGGTGCCCATCTCTATTGCGATACCCCAAACCGTCGTTGTTATACGTTATGGGATCGTGTTTTTCTAACACCGCCTGCTTGAGCGTGTCTTTAAACCTATTCCATTCCTGTTGCGATTGCAGGTAATTCATCAGAATTCCGCCTCCTATATCTATAAAAGATATGGGAAAGTTTACATGCTGTAATTTAGCTATAATATCCAGAGTCTGGTGTAAGGCTTCTCCGCGCTGGGCTGTACTGTATCCGTCCAGATGAAAATGAAAACCTTCCACGCTAAGTTGTTCATGAGTATCGGGATTTTTGAAATAGGCTTCTAGAATTGGGATTACAGCATCTACGTCAAAACCAAATCGGCTGAAAAGTTTAGCTTCCTGATGTTTAAATCCTGAAATACGGATACCTATTTTGGCAGTTTGGTTCAAAGATTTTGCAATAGCTCTAACCTGATCCAGTTCATCTTTGTTGTCAATTATCAACAGCACTTTATTCTTCACAGCCAGCTCCAGAAGTGCTTTATTTTTGATCGCGGCGGTGGAGATGAGTTGTTTAGGATTTACATCAAGATCCAGACATTGTTGAAGTTCCGGTAAACTTGCAGTGTCTATTCCAATTCCGACTTCAACAGCTGCAGGAATCAAGTTTTTAAACTTATTGGCTTTCCGCGCAAAAAAGAGTTGGTATTTAAAACCGTAGGTGTCTAATATGCTTTTATATTCGGCAATATTATCTTGAAAAGCACCTAAATGATGCAGGTTAACAGGCGAGTTATAGGTTTCCAATACTGCTTCCTGCAGTTTAAAATCCTCCATGATGCTATGCATCCAGGGAGAAGTAATGGGCTTTAAAGGAGGTAAATTAGTATTCATAATTAGGTTGTAAGAGCAGTTTTAGATTGAATGTATTGAACGACCGTATTTTTAGCCCACATACTGGCGGTATCATTATGCTTACGGGAAAGGGTGTCATTATCAAATAAGGCACCTTCTGTAGGAGTACCGTATAAAACCATGTTTTTTTCGATAGCCCCTGATGCATCTACCGGATGTCCTTGCCGGGTACATTTAACTTCAACAGCATTCAGATTTGCCGTATGTGAAAAAAGAGCAGGCCCAGCAATCGGGTTAAAGAGTACTGCGGCTTCCTTAGAAAAACCACGGGGAAGCCGGGCATCTAGTACATAGTCCATTTCTATTTTTTGAGTTTTAGTTTGCAGGTAACAGGCATCCCGTTTTTCAATTAACTGTGGACTTTTTGCATAGGAAAATTCAAGAATTCCTGCTTGCATTAAAGCTAGCATTTTTTGAATATTTTGAACCGGAGGGCCATAAGCAACCCGGTTAAAAAGTCCGAAATACTTATTTTGAAAGATTGATCTAGAAGCAGGAGTTAATACATTAGCGCTGTACAAGCGGTTAAAATCCTCAGCTGCAAAACGCCAAGCTGCAACGGCTGCCGCATATGGGCTCTCCTTTTTTTCAGACTCATTGATCCAGAATTCCCAAAAGTTTTTGACTGCTTGTTGCAAATTACTTTCAGGATTTAATTTAGGGTATAAAATGCTTTGAGCTTTAAATTGATTGACTTTTGGAAAGCGCTTATGAAAGTCTTTTTGCACGTTACGAAAATGTTCGATACTTACTGAAGGAGTATATTCGTAGTGGTAGTGCTTAAATAGTCTATGATAATATTCAGCTTCAATATCCACTTTGAGTATTGGAAGAACTTGTTTTTCAAAATCTAGTATCCGTTTATTTTTTAAAGTATCTTCAACAAGATGCTTAAGAAAAAAACTGGTTTGTTTTAGATTTATAGCAGCTACTCCTCGAGGGATGATAGGAATTCCAGATCTTGAAAAGGGCATTATTTTAAAGGGCTCAGTTCCACTTTTAATATACGAATAGCTTCCTGATTCTGATTTTTTGAACGCTCCGTCTCGTCCTTCGGTCAAACCCAGAATCGTATCAATAGCTGTAAGGCCTATGCCTTTGCACAACACTGTTGTTCCCGATTTTACAGGCGTTAGTTTTTTATCAAAAGGATAAACAAACGGAATCGTGTACTCACAATTAGAAGCGGTTTGGTAAGCACTTGAAATAGCCGGACTATGACCTGTTGTGAGTAACAGTGTTTTAAAAGTGAGTCCCGCACCAGCACCAGTTGTAGTATCAATATAAAAACCGCTATCCCCTTTTTTAATTGCGGTTACCGTAGTAATGTGTTTTTTAATTTTTACTCTTGAGCTTCCAGCTTTGAGCAGTAGATTGAAATAATATTTCAGATAGCGACCTACAGCTGCCCGTGGTGCTATTTGCTTTTCTTCATATGAAATACTATTACCGGTAAACTTACTAACCCATTCACTGTATGAGCTCATGGGAATCATAGGATCGCATTCGGTACGGGGAACAGATGAAATATATTTATTAGGGTAATTCATCAGGAGGTATTCCGGTTGGTTGATATCATAAACCCAGCCGGTAGCAAAAGCATCTGATTCATTAAAAAGATGGATGCACATCTCTGTATGATAGTCCAATTGATCAATCTCAGCCAAAAGCCTTTCAAACCCGTAAAAACCTTTAGGACCTAAACCAATAATCCCCACATTGAAAACGGAGGTGTCCATTATTTTAAATGTTTAGTTACCCAAGCTTCATTATATATTGTATCCAGATAGCGCTCTCCTCTGTCGCAAAGAATCAATACACACTTACTCTCTTTATGCAGACTAGGAGCTCTCTTTAAAAAGGCGGAAACTACAGCTCCCGAGGAGCCACCAGCTAAGATACTTTCGGTTTTTAAAAGTTTTTGACAGCCTTCAACACATTCTTTATCAGAAATATGCATTACGCCATTTACGAGCTCTTTATTTAAAAATTGAGAAGGAAGGCCCGCGCCATGACCGGGGATGAAACGTTCTTTGGGCGAGTCTCCAAAAATGACACTTCCACATGCATCTACAGCGATGAGCTTTGTTCTTAAATTATTTTCTTTGATATACGTGGCACAGCCCATTAAGGTTCCACAGGTACTGGTAGCAGAAAATACATAATCTACATCCGGCAACTGACTTGTAATCTCGCTCATCGTTTTATAATGTGCGTGAGGATTTGCACGGTTACCATACTGGTTCGTCCAAAGAGACTGAGGGATTTCTGAAAGCAACTGCTTGACTCGGTTTAAACGAGCTCCTAGATAGCCTCCTTTTTTATCGGGTTTGGTGACTGTATTTATTTGAACTCCATAGGCTTTCAGAATTTTTAAAGTATGGTTGTTAGCTTTAGGATCAACAACAATCACAAGAGGAATGTTGTAATAGCCACAAACTTGCGCCAGCCCTATAGCCATATTACCACTACTGCTTTCGACAAGCGTAGTCTTTGGAGTAATTTCTCCTTTCTTGATTCCTTCTTCAACAATACTTAATGAAGTGCGATCTTTAATGCTTCCTCCGGGGTTTGCCATTTCAAGCTTTCCGAATACATCAATACCCGAACGCGCAGTTAGTTGTTTTAAATGAATCAAAGGCGTATTGCCTATCGTATTTAAAATGGAATTTTGCTCACTTACCGTGAATCTGGGAGAAGCTAGTACCGTGTTCATTGGGCGCGTTGCTAGTTGAAAATTTATGAACTCTATATTCTATAAAAATATATTGCCTGAAGTTGTATTTTATTTATAATAACAATATTTAACAGTAGTGCGTTAAAAATTTTAAAATTGAAG
>Ga0207888_100330_pt1 | contig 20579 bp, 19 predicted proteins | sample LinPmetageLP43_FD_184055 | JGI IMG/M metagenome (GOLD analysis project Ga0207888, IMG submission 184055) | Marine viral communities from the Pacific Ocean - LP-43 (SPAdes) | ecosystem: Environmental > Aquatic > Marine > Oceanic | place: Pacific Ocean | collected 2010-08-27 | reverse complement strand
GTTTATCTAGATTTTTTTAATGCACACTCATTCACAAATAGCTGCAAATATAAAACGGAAAATGACTTTATGCTATTTAGACTTAATAAAAATTAAAATAATTTATTTTCGTTAATACGTGATGATCATATAAACAAAAAGCCTCTTCAATATGAAAAGGCTTTTTATGCATAAATAGACTTAGGCTCAATTCCTACCTAACTAGTTTCTTGTATTTAATACGTTTTGGCATCAAGTCACCACCAAGACGTTTCTTTTTATTTTCCTCATAATCAGAGAATCCACCTTCAAAGAAATAGACTTGACTATCGCCTTCAAAGGCTAAAATGTGTGTGCAAATTCTATCTAAGAACCAACGGTCGTGAGAAATAACAACAGCACAACCCGCGAAATTTTCAAGCCCTTCTTCTAGAGCACGCAGCGTGTTTACATCCAAGTCATTGGTTGGCTCATCAAGTAACAAAACGTTTCCCTCTTCTTTAAGCGTCATAGCGAGATGCAGACGGTTACGCTCACCGCCAGAAAGCATATTTACTTTTTTATTTTGCTCGCTTCCACTGAAATTAAAACGACTCAAATATGCTCTACTGTTTACCTGGCGACCACCCATCATAATCAACTCTTGCTTGTCGCTGAAGTTTTCCCAGATGGTTTTCTCAGGGTCAATATTACTATGAGACTGATCTACATATGCGATCTTAGCAGTATCACCTACTGTAAAATCACCTTTATCTGGTTCTATCTCGCCCATGATCATTTTAAAGATCGTGGTTTTACCAGCCCCGTTAGGACCTATAACACCTACAATACCTGCTTGAGGAAGCACAAAATTGAGATCTTCATATAATAACTTATCACCAAAAGCTTTACTTACACCATGAGCATCAATCACATTAGTACCCAAGCGTGGGCCATTAGGAATATAAATCTCTAATTTCTCGTCTGTTTGCTTCTGATCTTGAGATAAGAGTTTGTCGTAATTGCTCAAACGTGCTTTTTGCTTCGCTTGGCGACCTTTTGGAGCCATACGCACCCACTCTAATTCACGTTCTAATGTTTTTTGACGTTTACTTGCTTGCTTTTGTTCCTGAGCCATACGCTTAGATTTCTGGTCTAACCAAGAAGAGTAATTTCCTTTCCAAGGGATACCTTCTCCTCGATCTAGTTCTAGAATCCAGCCTGCTACATTATCTAGAAAATAACGGTCGTGCGTTACTGCTATAACCGTTCCTTTGTATTGTGCCAGGTGATGTTCTAACCAGTGTACACTTTCTGCATCTAAGTGGTTAGTAGGCTCATCTAATAATAATACATCTGGCTCCTGCAAAAGCAAACGACATAGAGCTACCCTGCGACGCTCTCCTCCAGACAGCACTCCAATTTTTTGATCTGCCGGCGGAGTGCGCAACGCATCCATTGCTACTTCTAATTTGTTATCTAATTCCCAAGCACCGCGCGCATCAATCTCATCTTGCAAGACAGCCTGACGGTTCATCAGCTTTTCCATCTTATCAGGGTCGCTGTAAACTTCTTCCAGACCAAATTGGTCGTTTATGCTGTTGTACTCATCAAGAATAGCTACTGTATCAGCAGCTCCTTCTTTTACAATTTCCAATACCGTTTTCTCGTCATCTAATTGAGGCTCTTGCTCTAGATACCCAACAGAGAATTCCTTATCAGAAGTAACATCCCCTTGAAAGTTCTTGTCTATCCCTGCTATGATCTTAAGTAAGGTAGATTTACCAGAACCGTTAAGTCCCAAAATACCAATCTTTGCCCCATAGAAAAAGCTCAAGTAAATATTCTTTAAAACAGGCGTATTAGCACCGGGATAGGTTTTACTCACCCCGGTCATTGAAAAAATTATCTTTTTATCGTCACTCATAATGTATTCAGTTTTAAAAAATTGTTCTATAAAAACACCCAAAAGAACAGGTGAATCGTTTCAAATTAAGTTAAGAGAATTTATTGGCTATATCAAGCCCAGAAGCCTAAGAATAATTGCAAGCTGACCAGCATGATACGCATTATGTTCTATAACCAGCATTAGCTCGCGCAAAACACTTTGTTTGTCACCGTGCTTAACCACCTGTAGTAAGTCTGTTTTTTCATCTTCAATAAAAGCTATAAGAACGTTTCGATCTTCAAAAAAATCAGAAACTAAAGATTTCCATTCCTCTTTAGTTTCAGCCCTATTTTCTGTGGGCCAGTAATCTTTAGGCCAACTCGGTGTTACATAGGATTCGGCTAAGCAAAAATTCAATATATCTTTTTGGGCATAAACCATATGGTAAAAAACTTCATAAAAAGAATAAGGCAAACCCACAGGACGCTCTCCACTTTTCTTATAAGAAATATCTTCAAGAAGATCTTCTACATTTTTAAAAGCCTCCCCACCTTGAAGATGTCTTAAAAGCTGTTCTTTAAGTAATGTTTGTGTCATTAAACACGTCCTTTTAGTGCATTAAAAACCCAGGCGATTGCAAAAAAACCAATCCCTACTGAGGCAAAGCCCCAACCAGCGACTTCATTGTATCTAAATGCACCCAGAAATATAAGACCGAGTCCAACCACAATCATTATAAAAGTAGCCCAACCCAATACAGTATTTTTATTCATCATAGTTTTTATTTTTTTGCGTCTTATAAAAGTTGTGAAGCTTTTACAACCAGGCTATCCGCTATATCTTTTTATATCCCTTTTCAAAAAAAGCATCAAAAAAGGATGCCGCCGCTATCCCTTACGCATCGAAGCATAGAGCACAAATATCGCATTTTTCATATAAATAGTAGCGTGTATTGATATAACGATTTCGTATTTTCGTTACCACACTATGCTCCGTTTTACTTATTCTGGTCTACTATCTATTTACATGAAGACCAGTTTTTAAGAGCGTTTAAATTTTATAGATGGATATCAAATTCAATAAAAACGAAGACCATAATAAGCTTCTTGTTTCAGACTTAAAAAGAAAATTTGCTCAGGTAAAACTGGGCGGAGGTGAAAAGCGTATCGCAAAACAACACGAAAAAGACAAGCTTACTGCTAGGGAACGCATCGATTTTTTACTCGACAAACCCGAAAAAGCTATTGAAATTGCTGCGTTTGCCGGGGAAGGCATGTATGAAGAACACGGTGGCTGCCCAAGCGCTGGTGTTGTTGTTAAAATAGGGCACATTAGCGGAAAACAATGTATTGTAGTAGCTAACGATGCCACTGTAAAAGCAGGAGCCTGGTTTCCTATAACCGGAAAGAAAAACCTGCGCGCACAAGAATTGAGTATAGAAAACAAGCTTCCTATAATTTATCTAGTTGACAGTGCAGGTGTATATCTACCGATGCAAGATGAGATTTTCCCAGATAAGGAACATTTTGGCCGAATCTTTAGAAATAATGCGGTGATGAGTAGTATGGGAATCACACAGATCAGTGCAGTAATGGGTAGCTGTGTTGCCGGTGGCGCGTACCTGCCTATTATGAGTGATGAAGCGATGATAGTAGACAAAACCGGTAGTATTTTTCTGGCTGGTAGTTATTTAGTAAAAGCGGCAATTGGAGAAAGTGTTGACAACGAGACTTTAGGTGGTGCAACTACGCACTGTGAGATAAGCGGCGTTACAGATTATAAAGCGACTGATGATCGCGATGCTTTGACGCGAATAAAAAATATAATGGGGAAAATAGGTGATTTTGACAAAGCCGGTTTTAATCGTACTTCACCTGCTAAACCCAAAGAAAACCCTCAGGATATCTATGGAATTCTTCCTGCTAAACGCAGCGATCAATATGATATGACCGAAATCATCAAACGTCTGGTTGATGATTCTGAATTTGAAGAATACAAAAAAGGTTATGGTCAAACACTTATTACGGCTTATGCTCGAATAGATGGCTGGGCTGTGGGTATAATTGCTAATCAGCGAAAGATTGTAAAAACTAAAAAAGGGGAGATGCAGTTTGGCGGAGTGATCTACAGCGACAGTGCTGATAAGGCTACGCGTTTTATAGCCAACTGTAATCAGAAAAAAATTCCGTTAGTGTTTTTACAAGATGTTACCGGCTTTATGGTAGGTAGTAAAAGTGAGCACGGGGGTATTATAAAAGACGGAGCTAAAATGGTTAACGCTGTTAGTAATAGTGTAGTTCCTAAATTTACAATTGTGATAGGCAACTCATACGGTGCGGGCAACTATGCCATGTGTGGTAAAGCTTACGATCCGCGGTTGATTGTTGCCTGGCCATCAGCAGAATTGGCTGTGATGAGTGGTAACAGTGCCGCAAAAGTTTTGCTTCAAATAGAAACGGCTTCTTTAAAAAAGCAAGGAAAAGAAATCACTCCAGAAGTTGAAAAAGAACTTTATGACACTATCAAAGCGCGATACGATGAGCAGGTTTCTCCGTATTATGCTGCTTCTCGTATTTGGACTGATGCTGTTATAGATCCGCTTCAAACCCGTCACTGGATCTCAACAGGAATCGAAGCTGCTAACCATGCTCCTATCGAGAAAAAATTCAACCTCGGAATTATACAGGTTTAGTAGTTATGAAAAAAACTGGCTCAATTGCTGTAGCTATAATTTCATTCTTAATATTTGGAGGAATCAGCTATTACTTGGTATCTAAAGTATTTAGACCTGATGTTCAAGAGAATCTAATTGAAGTTGCTCTTGAGCTCAATAAACAAGCTCCCATTCAAGTAGATGAAGAAACACGCCTGGATAGTGCGGCTGTTACCGGAGATAGAATCTTTGATTATTACTATACGCTCATATACCGTTCTGATATGGTGAATGAAGATACTATTACTAAAAACATCAAACCAGGAATAATAGCTCAACTAAAGTCTAGTCAAGAGATGAGCTATTTTAAAGAAAATGACGTTACCCTAAATTATAATTATTATGGTTATGACGGAAAGCTTGCTGCCTCATTAAAGATTACACCAGATCTTTATAGAAATTAACTTATCTTCATCACTTAACCACTCCCAACTCATATTATGTTTTCTGAAAAGAAACACTTAGACAAGACGCTCTATAACTTAGATTATTTTTTTGAATTGTCCCCAGATGTTATGTGTATTGCTGGCTACGATGGATATTTTAGAAAAGTAAATCCTGCTCTTGTCAAGACACTAGGCTATAGCGAAGAAGAATTATTTTCAAAACCCATTTGTGAATTCATTCACGAAGACGACAGGTCTCTTACAAGTAAAAAACGTAAGAACTTGCTTAACGTAAATGAATTAACACAATTTGAAAACAGATATGTTCATAAGAATGGTGGCGTTGTATGGTTTCACTGGTCTTCAATTACACTAAAAGATGAACAGATCATTTATGCAGTAGCGAAAGATATCACAATAAAGAAAAATATTGAACTTGAGCGAAACAACCTTCTGAAACAATTGAATGAAAGCAATAAGGATTTAAAGCATTTTAATTATTCAAGCTCACACGATTTGCGCTCGCCACTGAGCAATCTAGTCGCTCTTCATCAACTTATTGATGAATCTAAAATTAATGACCCAGAGGTATTAGAATACATAAAGCTACTCCGCCTTTCTACCGAAAACCTGCAAGAGGTTATATCCTCTTACCTTGATAGCTGGATAAAAAAAGACCGGCTCAATTTGGAATTAAGGCCTTTAAATTTTAAAGAAGTGTTAGCCACTACTCAAAACTCTATCAAGCAGCTTATCGAAAAAAACAATGCGATAGTTCAATATAATTTTGAGGCAGCTCCTACTGTTAGTTTTAATCTAAATTTTCTACAAAGTATTTTTCTCAACTTACTAACAAATAGCATAAAATATGCTAATCCAGGCGTTGATCCGGTAATACGTATATATTCTTCAAGGTCTGAAGGCAGCATAAAACTCATCTTTGAAGACAATGGCTCTGGTATAGATTTAAAGAGCGCGGGTGATAAAATTTTTAAAATTCATCAGCAGTTCCACGGAAATGAAGACAGCAAAGGAATAGGACTGTATCTGATTTACAATCACATCACTAGCCTCGGAGGCAGCATTAAACTCGAAAGCAAATTAAATGAAGGAGTCAGATTTACCTTAACATTTAAAGATTAGGCATTTAACCCGATCACTTCTTATTTACCTGTAAGTTCGATTTTAAAATCTGTGTTATATTCCCATTTAATTTAACTAAATCGGTTAAGTCTCTATAAAAGAATGCTAAAGAACTATTCTATCTTTGCATATTAATAGCAATTATAATTGCTATTATGATAAATGAAAACATATTTATATGCTTAAGAAGAGTTTGATTGCGTTAGCTATAGGAGGTTTTGGGATAGGGATGACTGAGTTTGTGATGATGGGGATTTTACCTGATGTTGCAAAAGACCTCAATATCACCATACCTCAAGCAGGTCATTTTATTTCTGCTTATGCTTTGGGTGTTGTGATTGGCGCTCCTATTTTAGTAGGTATTGCTGGGAATTATTCTCCCAAAAAAATCTTACTCTCTTTGATGATAGCATTTACGGTATTCAATTCTTTATCAGTATTTGCTTCTTCTTATGGTTTTATGCTTATATCCAGATTACTATCTGGTCTTCCGCACGGGGCATTCTTTGGGGTTGGTGCTGTAGTTGCCAGCAGATTAGTTCCTAAAGAAAAAGCGGCGAGTGCTGTTGCCATGATGTTTAGTGGTCTTACAATTGCTAATATAATAGGGATTCCACTAGGAACTTATGTGGGGCATAATATTTCTTGGCGCTATACTTTTATGATTGTGGTAGCTGTAGGTTTGATAACCGTTTTAGCTATTAAATTCTGGCTTCCGAAAATTGAAAAATCAGAACCTATACCTTTAAAACAGGCGCTTAAGATATTTAAACGCACTGAACTATGGCTGATCCTCGCAATAACAGCTGTAGGTACCGGTGGGTTTTTCGCGTGGTATAGCTACATAACCCCACTTTTAACAGATGTTAGTGGTTTTGATAGCGACATGGTTATTTTTATCCTGATGCTTGCGGGTCTGGGAATGACCTTTGGTAATATTTTAGGAGGAAAGTTAGCTGATAAATTTTCTCCTATTAAAGCCACTGCACTACTTTTGAGTATGATGAGTATTTGCCTGCTCACCATATTTGTAATCGCCCCTATACAATGGGCAATGTTACTAATGGTTTTTGTAACCGGTGCTTTTGCTTTTTCAACAGCACCCTCTATACAAATGCTAATGATTAAATCTGCGAAAGAATCTGAGATGTTAGCTTCATCAGTAAATCAAGCGGCATTTAATATTGCCAATGCCGTAGGTGCTTTTTTAGGTGGCTTACCTATTGCTGCAGGATATGGTTACACTTCTCCAGAGCTTGTAGGAGCTTCTCTAGCTTTTGGAGGTGTGATCCTCTCTATAAGTGTAATTGCATTACGTAAGAAAAGAGCAAAGCTCATTCTAGAGCAGGCTTAACTTTTTATTTAATCAACTAGAATGAGTTCTTCCTGACGCTTGTTAATGTATTCAAAGCCTTTAGGTCCCCAAAATCCATCTTCTTCAAGCATTATACGTATGTCTTTATTCCACTCTGGGATGTTTACCGTGGTGTTAAGTTCTATAGCATAAGCCGTATTCTCAAAGAGTTTATAATCTCCTGTACCCGGAACGCCTTCTTGAGAATCCCACATCCCAATTGTAGGACCGGCAGAATGCCCGTAAAGCCCTAACGGGTGCGTATAAATAGATGGACGCAAACCTTCTGACCTTGCTTCAGTTAGCGCCTCTTTTAAGAGGGTGTTTCCGGTTTTTCCAGTTTCAAAATGAGAAGTAAATATATCTTGTACCTGATTACCTTTCGCGAAAGCATCAACTAAAAATTGTGGAGCTTGGGTTTCACCCTTTTTTAAAACATATGCGTGCTCTTGCACATCAGTATTCAGTCTTAAATATGTGATTCCGAAATCACAATGCAGCAAATCTCCCGGTAAAATTATCTGACCTTCATTATGATTTGTAAAAGCCGTGATATGACTTTCTAAAGGCTCGTCTGACCGCTGAATATCTATAGTAGGATGAAACCAGGTTTCAAGCCCCAGATCAGTCACCTTTTGCCTCATAAACCACACTACATCTTCTGTAGTTGTTTTTCCCGGTGTTATTACTTTAGAACTGAAAGCCTCGTTTATGATGTCGTGAGTAACACCCACTAACTCTTCAAAAAGTTGCATCTCAACTGCGCTTCGCGTCTCTATCCAACCTACAGCAAGTGGTTCTGCGGAAACAACTCTAGATTTATAAGAAGCAGGTAAGACATTCATAAAAACATCATAATCAGTTTTAGAAATACCATCTGCAATGCCATAATCATCTGAATAATTCAGGGCTATCTTTTTAGGATTACGAACTTCAATAATCTTTAGCAAAGCCTGCCATTGATCAGGTTCTTCTTCTTTATTCCAAGCTGATGTGATATTGTCTCCAATATTGTAACGTGCCACGGCCAGTTTTTCTACTTTAAACTTATCAGAATCATAATTAAAAACCAGAATAGTACGTCTTCGTGCGTTTAACCATGTTGAAGGCAGCATGGTTTTAACAACAGGGTCTTCATTATATTCTCGGGTAATTAAAATCCACATATCTATACCAGTGCGATCCATAATATCCGGCAAGACGTGATCAAAGCGTTCTGCTAAAATCTTATCGATTAAAGACGCCCGATCGCGTTCGGGTAAAATCTGACTTTGTACAGAATGGATAGTTGTAATTAAGGCTAGAGAAAGTAGGAGAATATAACGCATGAATCATTTTTAAGTACACCCGAAATTACGCATTAACCCCTAATAAAAAAAGGTGCTCGGAGCACCTTTTAATTCAGAATTGATATGAAATCATTTAAGACTTTTATTTAGAGATCAACTTACACTTGATCAAGACCTTGAAAATAGATTCACAGTCAGGTTATTCATTGTCCCGTTTCTTTTTCCGTTTTCTAACTGCACTACTAGAAAAGTCCATTTCCATAAACTTAGTAAGTTCTTCTTCAGTAAGAATAGATCTCAAATCGGTTTTAAACTCTTCCTGCATACGCTCAAAATCTTTACGCAGAGTCTCTTGATCTTTAATCTTATCTTTCTGTAATGCCATCACTTCGTTATAGTAATCTTCAAGATAAGTACGCAGTACTTCAGTCTGAAACGGGTCTAGTTCAAATTCTGCTACATAATCTGGCAAACGCTCCTCTGCAATTTCTGCAGCTGTAGGCGGCTCCTCTGTGGGGCCTTGTGGAGTTTGACTTGCTCCCATTCTACTAGCTCCCATCCCCATACGACTGCGGCCATAACCACCATACCCACGCCCGTAACCATATTGAGCTGATAAAGATTGAATTGATAAAAGTGTAATTGCGATTATAGCTATGTAGCGCATAATTAAAATTTTAGCCAAAGATAATAAGTTTAAATCGAAAAGAAATGTTTATCTTCTTTGAGAATGTTTTAAGCACAAACTATGCCTAAATTTCTTCTTCAGCTGTAAGACTCTTCAAAATAGCACCTCGCTTCATTTTTCCGTTCGCTGTACGTATAAATTTAGGCGTACAATAAATACGTTTTGGAGTTTCATATTTACCCAAAACCTCAAAATTAAGTCTTGAAGCATCAAAACTATCGCACTCAATAACCAGGATTAAACGTTCACCCAATGCATCATCAGGCTCACTGCCTATTATAAAAGGGATATCTATCTGATGAGCTAATTTTTGCTCTATAGTTTCGGGATACAGTTTTATACCACCACTGTTTATCACATTATCTACACGACCAAGCCACAAAAATTTCTTGTAAGAAATCAAATCTACCAAGTCATTGGTAATTATAGGGTCTGTTGCTACCTTTGGAGCTTTTATCACCAGACAACCGCGCTCGTCTTTGCTTACAGTGACTTTGTTGAGTGTTTTAAAAGGTGTATCTGTATCTTTATTCTTTTTTGAATTGATACGTCTCACGGCGATATGGGTAACCGTTTCAGTCATCCCGTAAGTTTCATAAATCTTAGCCGAACTATCTTTTACCAGCTCCTTTAAGGTTTGAGAGAATGGACCACCCCCTATGATCAATTTGCCTAAAAGATGCAAGCGAGCAACACTGTTATCAAGCTGAAACGGGGTCATTGCCGAAAAATCATAACGCTTCAAAACCTGATCTAAAGGATTAGATTTAGGCGGGACCAAATCTAGCTTCCACCCTAATGTAACAGCTCTTACAAACATCATCTTACCAGCGATATAACGTGTAGGCAAGCAATGTAAAGCTGTAGAACCAGCTTCTAATTTGAATCTCCTCCCTGTTGCTTTTGCACTGTTTACCATGTGTCGTTTAAGCAACTTGATACTTTTTGGTGCGCCGGTAGAGCCCGAAGTATTCACCAAAACATAATCTTTATCGTTAAGCCAATCTAATATGAACTCACCCAATTCTTGCTCATAAAGCTCTCCTGTTTTCTGAATTTCAAGAGCAAACTCCTTTAAGCCAGAGACTTTTAGAGGCATTCCATTTAATTGAAATTCTGAGTGTACAGGATATTTAGACATCACTTTATGATTTAATCTGCAACCAAATTATCTTCAAGTTTTGTTGATTCTGGCTCTTTTACAGAACCGAATAATTTTTCTTTCCAGCCGGTCCATTTGTATTTATATGCTAAAATCCCTAAAAAGATAGGATAAATTATGAATACTGGCAACACATCCATTAAACCAGCCTTTGGATCTGAAATATCTGTAAAAATCGAATCTGTTTGAAATGCTGTCCAATCTGCGGTAACCAGTAATGCTGTAATTAAATTATTTGCGGCATGAAAGCCTAATGCTAATTCCATGCCATCATCCATCAAAGTCATTATACCTAACAGTAAACCGGTTCCAAAATAGAAGACCATTACGATATCTCCCATCGCACTTATCTCTGGATTGAAGTAATGCAGACCTCCAAAAATAAATGAAGTCATCACCAAAGGAAACCATCTGTTTTTTGCCAAAATCCCAAACCCTTGCATCAAATAACCCCTAAAAACCAATTCCTCAACACTAGTCTGGATAGGCACAAATAGAACTGCAATTACTACTAAAATTAAAAAGGGCACTAAATTAAAAGATACCAGCATATCTTCTGGAGCTAGAAAATAGCCTAAAAGTGTAGAACCTACAATATATAAGGTGATCATTATAAAGGCAAACCAAACTCGACCCCAATCAAATTTATTCCGAGAAGTAATGATGCCTTTTAATTTTTGTTTGTGAATATATTTCAGTACAAAAAATATTCCTCCTAGGGCAAAGACGAAGGTCAAGAGCACTAGAAATAAATTCAGGTTCTTATCAAGAAGCCCCATCATTGTACTTTGATCTAATCCACTGGTAGCACTAGTAAATGCTTCAGGATCGCCCTCGTTTTCAAACCATAATTTACCTAGCAAAGCAATAGTTAAAGGTATTTGACCAATTACTGAAGCTAGTATTATTACTACCGAACCTACTAAATACCTCCAGAATTCGTGTAATACTTTATAAGCTTGTTCTATAAACATAAATTAAAATTGAAAGCTCCAGTTTTGCTGTGCATTATACCACAACTCGCCGTGCTTAATTACCAGAGGGGAAGATACATTATTTGTGTACAATGCACCAGTACCGAGACCTTGCGGGATTTTTGTACTCTTTGAATGGGTATATTGTGCAATCGCATTGAGCCCAATGTTGCTTTCTAACGCAGAAGTAACCCACCAGCCTATCCCCTGCTCTTCAGCAATTTGTATCCAGGTATCACATCCGCGAAAACCTCCTACCAAACTGGGTTTTAAAATAATATACTGTGGCTTAACTGTTTGCAATAATTTTTTTTGTTTTGCATAACCAAAAACACCTATTAATTCTTCATCTAAAGCAATGGGTAACGGAGTTTGATTGCAAAGTCTAGCCATTTCTTCTTCTTGGTGTTGTCTGATAGGCTGCTCTATTGAGTGAAGGTCTAAAGCAGCTAATCTTTTTAATTTCTGCAAAGCTTTATCAGGAGCAAAAGCGCCATTTGCATCAACGCGTAAGGTTATTTTTTCCTTAGGAAACTCTTTTCTAATGCCTTCTAACAACTTGATCTCGGCATCAAAATCTATTGCACCAATTTTCATTTTGATACAATCAAAACCGGTTTCTAACTTTTCATTGATCTGATCCTGCATAAACTGAGCTTCACCCATCCAAATCAAACCATTTATAGCAATCCCCTCATTTCCTTTTGTAAATTCTGAAGGAAAAAGCTCATATGTATTTTCTGCATTAAAAGACTTGAAAGCCATCTCGATCCCAAATTGGATACTAGGAAAACCCTCTAATTTATCATAGAGAACTTGCGCACCTAAATGGATATTTTCACAAGCCCAACGAAGGGTTTCTTCGTAATCCGGCCGATCGTCAATACTAAGTCCGCGTAGAATTCCACATTCTCCAAAACCTATTTTACCTAATTCTTCAATTTTAATAAACCAGGTTTCTTTTTGTGTCAAAACGCCCCGCGAAGTTCCGCTGGGGCGTTTGAAGTCTAAAACATATTTTTTATAAGTTGCTTTCAAAAGCTATTATTTAAAGTTCTAATGAACCACCAATTTCCAGAAGGGTAAGTTCTTTTTCAACTGCAGAAAATGCTTTCTTAGCGCCTTCGTGATCGATCTCAATATAGCCAAACGTATCATAATGGCAACCTACAATCTTATTACATTCTAGAAAATCACTGGCACGCACTGCATCTTTGATTCCCATTGTAAAATTATCTCCTATCGGTAAAATAGCCAGATCAAGATCAAAGTCTAATGGAATCAGTTTCATATCCATTGTCAATGCGGTGTCCCCAGCCATATAGATCGTTTTTCCATCCATACTGAATATAAAACCTCCGGGTTGCCCCCCATAGCTTCCGTCAGGAAAAGAACTGGTATGAATGGCGTTAACATACTTTACTTTCCCAAAATCAAACTCCCAGCTTCCGCCGTGGTTCATTGGGTGGGTTTCGATGCCTTTGTCAGCATAATGATTTGCGATCTCATAATTACTTACAATTACAGCATCTGCTTGTTTGGCAATCGTTTCAGCATCTAGCGTATGGTCTTGATGCGCGTGTGTCAAGAATATATAATCTGGATTTAAAGATTTTATATCTATTTTATCTTTTGCAAGATCGTTCCCTGTAATAAATGGATCAGTAAGTAGTGTTGCATTTTCAGTCTCAAAACCAAAACAATTCTGACCGTAATAAGTGATTTTCATAATTCTTTCTCTTTTTTTAATTGTCATTAAATTTCGACAAGGAAAGTCTTAAGAGAAAATCTTGCGCTATAAGTTTTCGTTAAAAAACTACTCAAAAAAGAAAGCCTACAGTGAAAAGCAGTGAAAAGAAAAAAGTAGATAATGCTACTTTTTTTAGCTCAGGATCCAACAACGCCGGACTTTCATTCTTAGCCACATAAACCAAGTGCTTGAATAAAGGGATAAAGACTAAAAAAGCAACAGCAGACCATTTATAAGTCTGCGTTATCTGAAAGAAAACCAAACTGGATGTAAATGCCCCTATAATTAAAAAATAATGATAGTATTTTACGTTTTTCGCCCCCAGCGCTACCGCTAAAGTATTCTTATTTGCTCGTGCATCACTTAAGCGATCTCGCATATTATTAAGGTTCAAAACCGCAATACTTAACAAACCTATAGTTATTGCAGGCAGCAAAACCACAGTTTTAAATTCTACAGCATAGAGATAATAGGTGCCCACAACCGAAACCAAACCAAAAAATATAAATACAAAAAAGTCGCCCAGACCTCTATACCCGTAAGCGCCTTTGCCTACGGTATATTTTATAGCTGCAAAAATTGCCAACAATCCCAGTACAAAGAACAAAACTGATTGTAAAAAATGTGTTGAGCCAAAAGCGGTATATATTAGAGCTATACTTATTAAAAGGGTCAGCATAGTTGTAAATGCCATTCCATTTTTTAATTGCTTAGCAGTAAGCAATCCACTCTGCATTGCTCGTGCAGGACCTATGCGCTCGTGGTTATCTGTACCTTTAACTCCATCACCATAATCATTTGCAAAATTAGAAAGTATCTGAAAACCCAGAGTAGCTAACAGTGCGAGAATACAAATATCCCATCTAAAAACTCCAGCATTATAAGCCAAAGCACTTCCTACAATTATTCCGGAAATTGATAAAGGCAAGGTCCGTAAACGCGCAGCAGAAACCCACGCTTTAACTCGTGTCATAAGGTATTATTTAGCGTAAAAATAAGCTTATCTCTTCCGATAATAAAATTCTCTATTTGATTTTGCAGGCTGCCAAAAAAGAACGAAAGCGTTGTAGAGATACTGATTTTTACTAATTTCACGATCTGCAATTAGCTGTAAATCTATGAGAAATAACCATTTATACTTTTTAATTATTAGTTTTTTAGTCTTTGGATGTAAAAATGATTCTCAAACCGAAAATAAGATTATTTCAAAAACAACATCTGAAGCGCCATTTATATGGGATGCAGCAAACGTTTACTTCTTACTCACCGATAGATTTAATAATGGAGATCTCAACAATGATTTAAACTTTAAGCGCACAGAGAAAACCGGAACCCTGCGAGGTTTTGAAGGTGGTGATCTAAGCGGGATTACTCAAAAAATTAACGAGGGGTATTTTACAAAATTGGGTATTAATGCTATTTGGTTTACTCCCGTTGTAGAACAGATTCATGCATCTGTAGATGAAGGTACCGGTAATACTTATGCTTATCACGGATATTGGGCAAAAGACTGGACTGTATTAGACCCTAACTTTGGCACGTATAAAGATTTAGAAATCTTGGTGAAAACTGCGCATCAGCATGGCATTCGCCTAATTATGGATGTTGTTCTAAATCACACCGGCCCTGTAACCACACAAGACCCTTTCTGGGGCGAAAACTGGGCGCGACAAGCTCCTCAATGTTCTTATGAAGATTATGAATCTACAGTTCCCTGTACTTTAGTAGCTAACCTTCCAGATATTAAAACCGAAAGTAAAGAGACCGTTGAACTTCCAGATTTCTTAATCAAAAAGTGGAAGTCAGAAAATAGATATGAACAAGAGATCGAAGAACTTAATTTATTTTTCTCAGAAAATAAACTTCCCAGAACACCGCAGAACTATATCATAAAATGGCTTACAGATTATATTAGAGACTTAGGTATAGACGCCTTTAGAGTTGATACTGTCAAACATGTAGATGAAACCAGCTGGTCTGTTTTGCGTGCTCAAGCTGATCTAGCATTCTCTAAATGGAAAAAAGAAAACAAGGAATTAGTTCTTGATGACAGTCCGTTTTATATGTTAGGTGAGGTTTATGGTTATGGTATTGCTGCAGGACGCACTTATAGTTTTGGAGATAGAGAAGTAGATTATTTCAGCAATGGTTTTGATAATCTGATCAATTTTCAATTTAAGTATGACGCACAAGGTGATTATGAAACCCTATTTTCTAAATATGATTCCATCATTCACAATACATTACAAGGAAAGAATGTACTCAACTATGTCACATCTCATGATGATGGAGAGCCTTTTGACAAAATGCGAAACAAACCTTTAGAAACCGGCACAAAATTGTTGCTAACGCCAGGACTATCTCAAGTTTATTATGGTGATGAAATCGCCAGAAATCTAAATATTCCTGACGCCAAAGGAGATGCTACTTTACGGGGCTTTATGCCTTGGAAGGATATGAATTCTACTGAAACGAAAACCATTCTCTCGCATTGGCAAAAGTTAGGAAGTTTTCGTAGAGATCACCCGGCAGTTGGTGCTGGAACACATAAAAATCTTCAGGAAAAACCTTATGTTTTTTCGAGGAAATTATCTAAAGGGAACATTGAAGATCTTGTAATCATTGGACTAGAACTTCCTTTAGGAGAAAAAGAAATCATCATAAACGGCCTTTTTCCAGAAGGCACTAAACTCAAAGACCGCTATTCTGATAAAGTAGGAACAGTGCGCAAAGATAAAATTGTATTAAATACGAACCAGACTATTTTATTACTTGAAAAATTATAAACTTATGTATAAATCAGTACTCTTAATGTTTATTCTTTTGGCAACTTACAGTTGTGCCGAATCAAAAAAAGATAATAATACGACAACAGAAACCACAAATATTGACAAAAAATGGTGGAAAGAAGCCATTGTTTACCAGATCTATCCAAGAAGTTTTCAAGATACTGATGGTGATGGTATTGGTGATTTAAAAGGAATTATTAATCGGATGGATTATATAAAGAGCCTGGGAGTAACAGCTGTCTGGCTTAACCCTATTTACAGTTCACCAAATGATGATAACGGCTATGATGTGAGCGATTACCGGAATATTATGAGTGATTTTGGTACTATGGAAGACTTTGATAAAATGCTTTCAGAAATGCATGCCCGTGATATCAAACTTGTTATGGATATTGTTGTCAATCACAGTAGTGACGAGCACGAATGGTTTAAAGAAAGTCGAAGTTCTAGAGACAATCCCTATCGAGATTATTATCACTGGTGGCCGGCAGAAAAAGGAGAACCTCCGTATCGCTACAGCCTGTTTGATGCAGAAGGAAATGCTTGGAAATATGATGAGCAAACTGATTCATATTATTTGCATTATTTTTCGCAGAAACAACCCGATCTCAATTGGGAGAATCCTAAAGTGCGTCAAGAAGTAAATGATATTCTAAAATTTTGGGCAGAAAAAGGCGTTGATGGCTTTAGACTTGATGCTTTTCAATTTGCTGCAAAAGACACGACGTTCCCTAAATTCCCTGATGGATTTGAAAAGAATTTCATTCAATATTATGCGATGCAAGATGGTTTGCATAAGTATCTTAAAGAAATAAATAGCGAAGTTTTTGGTAAATACGATGTAATGACTGTTGCTGAAGGTGCAGGCAGAACTCTGGAGGAGGCGCACGAACTTGTAGATGCTGACCGAAATGAAATCAATATGGCTTATGCTTTTGACGCTGTAGATATCCCAAAAGCAGATGGGTATGATTTAGCTACTTTTAAAGAAACATTCTCAAAATGGGATAGTGCCTTTGCTAAAAAAGGATGGATTTCTATATTCTTATCAAACCACGATCAGGCGCGCATGGTAAGCAGATATGCAAACGACGGCCTCGCCTACCGTGCTCCTTCGGCAAAAATGTTGAATACTTTTATATTAAGTATGCGTGGAACACCCTATTGTTATTTTGGTGATGAATTGGGAATGACAAACAACCCCAAGCTCAAAAACATAGAAGATTATAAGGATATAGCTGCCATAAATGGCTTTAAGAAAGCAAAGACCAATAATGAAGATCTGGATGAATACATGCGTAATCTAAGATTTGGCTCTCGTGATCACGGCAGAACACCAATGCAATGGGATGCTTCTGAAAATGCTGGTTTTACCACAGGAACTCCTTGGTTACCGCTAAACCCAAATTACAAATCTGTAAATGTAAATGCAGAAGAGCAAAACGAAGAATCTGTACTGAATCACTTTAAGAAAATGACTGCGCTACGCACAAATAACGACGTGTTGGTTTATGGTGACTATAAGTTAATTCAAAAAGAACACAAGCAGATTTATGCATTTACCAGAACACTTGACAAAGATGAAGTGTTGATTTTGTTAAATTTTAGTGAGAATGAAGCTTCATTCGCTTTAGATAACCTGGCAGCGTATTCTGAAATTAAAATAAATAACTACCTTGAATTGGCGCACACCGAGTCAGAAATCACCCTAAAACCCTATCAGGCCGTTATTTTGGGAAAAGATTAAGCTAGCTTTAGTTATTATTTAATATCCCTAAAAATCACCCGTCAAGAAGCTTTTGTATTTTAATTTTAACTAATCAATACCAGCCTAGTGGATACCTCTTACTTCTTTAAAAATAACGACTTGATAATTGAGTCCCTTATAGGGACCACTATAATCTTTGTTCTTATAGTGGTCTATACGCGTCTTTTTGGTCTTAAAAGCTTCAGTAAAATGACAGGGTTTGACTTTGTCATAACCGTTGCCATCGGTAGTATTTTAGGTATGACCATCAATTCAGGAAATCCTTCTATTCTATTAGGGGCAGCAATCCTTTTTATTTTATACGCACTCAATTATGCAGTTACCTTATTGCGCTACAAATCTGAAAAAGCAGAAAATCTCATAGATAATGAACCTCTTATTCTGATGGAAAATGGTGAAGTGATTTGGGAGAACATGAAAGCCAGTAAAGTCACCGAAGCAGAACTTAAATCAAAACTACGAGAAGCAAACGTTATTAGACTGAAACAGGTCAAAGCCGTCATCCTTGAAACTACAGGAGAAATAAGTGTTTTGCATACCAATGATGAATCTATCGAGATTGAAGATTACATTATGGGTGACGTTATTAGAAAAAAATAAATCTCTTAATAAATGGAAATAGGTATTAAAAAATATCATCTGAGCGACTACTAAATTTGATACCGCTTGTTGTTCAAAATCACTAAACAATTCATTTAAATTAATCTTCAAACAAAAACGGGATCTCTAGGAAATCCCGTTATATTAGTCAAGATTAACTGCTGCGACAGACTAAATAATATAATTGGCAACACCCCCATCTACACGTAAAGCCGCACCATTTGTTGCAGCCGACAACGGACTAGCAACGTAAACTACCATATTTGCTACTTCTTCGGTCTCCGCAAAACGCTGAATGAGCGACGTAGGTCTGCGCTCTTCAAAGAAATCCTCTATAACTGCATCAAGGCTCGTGTCCTTTTTCTCTGCTTGCGCTTTTAAATCTTTTTCATTAGCTCTACTCATTGTAGGTCCTGGCAAGACACTGTTCACGGTCACATTGGTACCCTTGCTCAGTCTTGCAAGACCTCTTGAAATTGCAAGTTGGGCAGTTTTACTAAAACCATAATGCACCATTTCTGTGGGTATATTCAGTGCCGATTCGCTAGAAATAAATATGATTCTTCCTTCATTCTTTTGAAGCATCTTAGGAAAATAGTGTCTCGCTAGACGCACGCCACTCATCACATTGACTTCGAACATTTCAAACCATTCATCATCTGTGATATCTGCAAAATCTACCTGATTGAAAATCCCTACATTGTTCACAAGAATATCAACATCGGATATTTCTTTCAATAAATGATCTATATGATCTTTCTGTGCAAAGTCTGCAACTATACCAGTGATCGAATCATTACCCGTTTCCTTTTTAAGCTCCTCAACAACTTTAGCGATATCATCTGCTTTTCTTCCATTGATAATAACCGCTGCTCCCTCTTGGGCTAAGCCTTTTGCGATAGCTTTTCCTATTCCTGCTGTAGAACCGGTAACTAGCGCTGATTTTCCTTTCAGTTGTAAATCCATTTCATTTTTTTTTAGTTGTAATAATATATATCAAATTTACTAAACTGATTTTCAATAAAAATTTTAACGTCCTGCTAAAAAAACCCATAAATAATTTACAAACACTTTAAAAACAGCATTTTAAAATTATAATTTATGTGAAATTTTAGATTTTAAACTTAACATAGCTTAACAAATCGTGTTTTTTTTTAATAGTTCGTAGGCAATTCTACCCTACAAATACGCCTGGTTTAGCAGTAACATTTAAAATCTAAAAAGATGAAACGATTAGTTGTATATACGAGTTCTGTATTATTAACGCTAGCTATTACAGCTTGTAATACCGATGCGAAAAAGCAGGATTTAGCGGAGACTAAAACTGAAGTAAAACTTGAAAAACCTCAACCACCAGAAGAAGTTATTCCTGAAGGCTACGAACTGTATAAAAGTTCAAAATTATTAAATGACTGGAAAGTTAGCTTACTACACCCAGACCGAGCATCTGTTGATGCAACAGGAACTCAATTATCTATAAAATATTCTGGTGAAGACAACTCATTTTACGGTGGCTTAACTGATGGATTTATTATGAGCATGACAATGATGAATAATGAAGATTCTGAAAAACATATAAATAATAATACTCCTGAGAAAATGGGTGATTATGATGTTTATAAATATCAGGCTCCTAACAGTATTGGTTCTGCACAAGTAGATCATTATTTAGTTAAAATAACGCCTGAAAATGATTCAGAAGCAGTCTATGCTGATTTTGCAACAGCGGTAAAAGGTAAATCAACAAGTGAATACGAGACGATGATAAAAGAGATTTTTAAATCTATGAAATGGTATAAAACCAGTGAATAATATTCAAATTGCATAATAAAAAGGCGCCGTAATTGGCGCCTTTTTTATTATACTCCTGTGCGGCTTATAATTCTGGTAGCATGCTATTTTCATATTCTGCTATAATTTCTTCAACAATTGCAGCTGCAGGTTTGATTTCTTTAATGATACCGGCAATCTGCCCTATTTCTAATTCACCTTCTTCCAGATCGCCTTCAAACATGCCTTTTTTTGCCCTCCTCTTTCCTAAAAGATTAACCAATTCGTCTTTAGAAGGATTCTTTCGATACAATTCTTTTACATCCTCATAAAATTTATTCTTGAGC
>Ga0207888_100329_pt1 | contig 20601 bp, 17 predicted proteins | sample LinPmetageLP43_FD_184055 | JGI IMG/M metagenome (GOLD analysis project Ga0207888, IMG submission 184055) | Marine viral communities from the Pacific Ocean - LP-43 (SPAdes) | ecosystem: Environmental > Aquatic > Marine > Oceanic | place: Pacific Ocean | collected 2010-08-27 | reverse complement strand
ATTGCCAAACAAACCACTACCATTTCTACCGGAAATCCAATGATAGGCATCCATACATAGAAAAAAGGCTTGTACAATAAGGTAAACCATCCATTACGGATTGCAGTACCAAGATTAAAATTATCCGAAGAATGATGTACTATATGTGCTGCCCAAAGAATACGAATTTCATGATTTGCTCGATGGAACCAATAATAGGTAAAATCATCCGCTAATTGACACAGTAACCAAACGTACCATGCATAGCCAAACGATTTATAGCCCATTATGTTAGTTCTAACCCCATCTACCATAGGATTGAAAAACTCATAAGCATATTCAAAAAGAACAACTAATAAAATAACTTTTAATAAAGGTCCAATAATTGCCGAGCCAATACCCATTACACTACTAGCAGCAAAATCTTTCCAATCATAAAGATCATCATCTCCATGGGTTTTGCTGTAGGTTAATTCTAATAAAATAAAAGCAATGAAAGCTGGTGCACCGTATACCAGCGGGTTAGTAAAATCCATTAATTCAAAATTTTTGTAAAGGTAGTTATAAAACCAACTATTCTTTAAAGTTGTCTAATCTTAACTCTCTATATTGAAATAAGGCATCTCAATAATTAAACAGTTATTCTTATTTCTTTCCTTTTAATATAGCATTCTGTTCTTTTAGCAATTTTTCCATACTTGACAATAATACTATGTTCTTAGGTGTTTCAACTTCCTTATTCGTAGGGTCTTCTGACTTTTCCTTAAACCTATTTATAAATTTCACCATTACAAAAATGGTAAATGCAATTATTCCAAAATCAATTAAGGACTCTATTAATTCTCCATAACCTATCGCTACCTCTTCAACCTTTTCGCCCGCCTCTCTAAGAATCCATTTTTTATTGGAAAGATTAACATCGTCAGTTAATAAGGAAAGCGGGGGCATAATAATAGCGGAAACAATTGTACTAACCACTTTGTTAAACGCAGTACCGATTATTATACCTACTGCGAGATCGATCATATTGCCCTTGATGGCAAAATTCTTAAACTCTTGAAAAAAATTCTTCATAAAAACGACTAATCAAATAATGTAGGTTCATCTGCCGAAGGGTCTTTCCCATCCTTCGATTTTTCATTTTCATCGTTAGATGTTAGAGACTCCTCATCTACTACCTCTATATTCTCAGGTTGTTCAGGCGCTACCGGCTCAAAAGGCAAAGGCTCTAGTAAATTGATGTTTTTCACCTTTTCAGTAATGAACTGATTACCTAAAGCTTTTATTCCTTTAACCGATATAAAATCTTCAATATCAACAGATTCATTTTCTTTAGCATCCCTACCTCTTGGTTTAGGAAATTCAATTTCAACCATTGGTCTCCAATCTGTTGAAACCAACTCTAAATATGATTTTGGATGTTCAGAAATAAATGATTCCTCTTTATTTTCGCTTTCCACCAAGAACCTTTTTACATAAAAACGTTCTTTTTCACCTTCCCAATAAATAGCCGAAATTGGTTTTTCAGGTATCCATTTTTCCAATACAATCATATCATCATCAAAGTGAGAAGTCAACACAGGTAAAAATGTTTTAACAACCCCTTTCTGATTAATCACCAATAAAAGATCATCACCTTTAAATTCACCTAACAACTCACCCCTTCCATCAACATTCAATCTACGTACAACATCATCGAACCAAATCTTCCTTGGCTTTAATGTAGATACACCTTTCTCCTTTAACTCAATTCGTTTTACAGAATACTTAGTGACTATATTACCTTTAGAAGCTCTTCCTTTAATAAGAACATCAGAGAAATCTATATCCCATTTCAGTTTTTTAATACTACCCACTTGACGAAGTAAAACGGTAATAACTTCTGCTTCTCCGTTGGGGTTAGCAGTGAAATACAATACTTGGGAACCAGCTTTTCCTGTAGTTAAATCATAAAGTCTATCTCTAGTAATACTCGTAACATTAAATCGCTTTATGTACGTTGCACCGCCCTTACCATCTTTATAAACTAAATTATAAGTAGTACGCTTATCTTTCTTCTTAAATACGGCTACGTGAATAATTCCCTTACCCACAAAAATTTTAGAATCAACTTTTGACACCATCATTTTACCCTCATTGGTAATAACAATAATATCATCAATATCACTACAGTCCGTTACATATTCGTCTTTCTTTAAAGAGGTGCCAACAAAGCCTTCTTCCCTATTTACATAGAGCTTGGTATTCCTTATAGCTACTTTAGTAGCTTCAATATCATCAAAAATTCTAATTTCGGTTAAACGTCCTCTTTCCTTACCGTAAGTTTCTTTAAGATTTTTAAAATAATTTATTGCAAACTCAATCAGGTTCGCCAAATGATGTTTTACCTCTGCAATTCGCTCTTGAAGACTTTCTAAATATTGCTGTGCTTTGTCCAAATCGAATTTAGAAATCCTCTTAATACGTATTTCTGTAAGCCTGGTAATATCCTCCTCTGTAACGGCTCGTTTTAAATGTTTAGTAAAAGGTGCCAAACCTTTATCTATTGCCTTAATAACGCCTTCCCAAGTCTCCTCTTCTTCAATATCGCGGTAGATACGATTTTCAATAAAAATTCGCTCTAAAGAAGCAAAATGCCATTGCTCTTCCAATTCCTTTAATTGAATCTCTAACTCTCGCTTTAACAATTCCACTGTAGAATCAGTAGACCTTTTAAGCATTTCCGTAACACCGATAAACAATGGCTTATTATCTTCTATAATACAACCAAGCGGTGAAATTGAAGATTCGCAAGCGGTAAAAGCATAAAGGGCATCTATTGTTTTATCTGGTGATATCCCAGAAGGAAGATGTATTAAAATCTCAACATCTGCCGCTGTGTTATCCTCTATTTTTTTAATTTTTATCTTGCCCTTATCATTGGCCTTTAAAATAGAATCTATTAAACTACCAGTATTAGTACCATATGGTATTTCATTGATTACTAGCGTATTCTTATCTAATTGAGCGATCTTTGCACGAACTCGTATTTTACCACCTCTTAGTCCATCATTATAGTTTGTAACATCTATAATACCTGCTGTTGGAAAATCTGGATAAATCTTAAATCGCTGTCCTTTTAGGTGTTTGATTGAAGCATCAATTAGCTCTACAAAATTATGCGAAAGTACTTTGGTAGATAAACCAACGGCAATACCTTCAGCACCTTGTGCCAGTAACAGAGGAAATTTAACTGGAAGATTTACAGGCTCCTTCTTTCTACCATCATAGGATGATTGCCATTCTGTAATTTTAGGGCTAAAAATAACCTCTAAAGCAAATTTAGAGAGTCTAGCCTCAATATATCTAGATGCAGCTGCACGATCTCCTGTTAGAATGTTACCCCAGTTTCCTTGAGTGTCTATCAGCAAATCCTTTTGACCAATTTGCACCATAGCATCAGCAATACTAGCATCACCATGTGGGTGGTACTGCATTGTATGACCTACAACATTGGCTACCTTATTATATCTACCATCATCCAACTCCTTTAAGGAGTGCATAATTCTACGTTGAACAGGTTTAAAACCATCTTCGATAGCTGGTACAGCACGTTCTAAAATAACATAAGAAGCATAGTCAAGAAACCAATCCTTATACATACCAGATACTCTTGTTAGAGCATCGGTCGGTTCCGCATCAGCATTATTACCCTCTGAAAGATTATCGTTATTCTCCTCGTTTAAATCGTCATTTTCTTCCATTCAGAAGCAATCGTATTTACCTAGTTTATATTACTTTATCTTCAATTAAATCAACCTCTACTTTAAGATTGTTAATTATAAATTTTTGTCTATCTGGCGTATTTTTTCCCATATAGAAACTCAACAATTCTTCAATAGACATTGCCTTGTCTAACATTATTGGCTCAAGACGAATATCTTCACCAATAAAGTGCCTAAACTCATCTGGAGAAATTTCACCCAAACCTTTAAATCGAGTTATCTCAGGTTTGCCCGTTAATTTATTAATTGCCATTTGTCGCTCTTCATCGCTGTAACAATATATAGTTTCTTTCTTATTTCTCACCCTAAACAAAGGTGTCTGCAAAATGTACAAATGATTCTCTTTGATCAACTCTGGAAAAAATTGCAAAAAGAATGTAATCAACAACAACCTAATATGCATACCATCAACATCGGCATCGGTAGCTATTATGATATTATTATATCTTAAATCTTCAATTGACTCTTCTATATTTAATGCAGCTTGCAATAAATTAAACTCTTCATTCTCATAAACTATCTTTTTAGTCATTCCATAAGAATTTAAAGGCTTACCCTTTAAACTAAAAACAGCTTGCGTATTTACATCTCTAGATTTCGTAATTGAACCAGATGCTGAATCTCCCTCAGTAATAAAAAGAGAGCTTTCTAATCTACGATCATGCTTTATATCACTTAGGTGAACTCTACAATCTCTAAGCTTCTTATTATGAAGGTTAGATTTTTTAGCCCTATCCCTTGCCAATTTACGAATACCTGAAAGTTCTTTTCGCTCTTTCTCGGCCATCATAATTTTTCTCTGAAGCTTATCGGCCGTATCTGAATTCTTATGCAGATAGTTATCTAAATACTTACCAACAAAATCATTGATATATGTACGAACAGTTGGCAAATTACCACCCATGTCCGTAGAGCCCAATTTTGTTTTAGTCTGACTTTCAAATACAGGTTCCATCACTTTTAAGGCGATGGCAGAAATGATAGATTTTCGAATATCGGAAGCTTCATAATTCTTTCCGTAAAAATCACGAATTGTTTTAACGATTGCCTCTCTAAATGCAGCTTGGTGTGTACCTCCATGAGTTGTATGTTGTCCATTAACAAACGAATGATATTCCTCACTATATTGTGTTCTGCTATGGGTAATTGCGATTTCGATATCTTCTCCTTTCAGATGGATAATAGGATAAAGCATATCATCCATATTATTATTATCCTCAAGAAGATCACGTAATCCATTTTCAGAGAAAAACTTTTCACCATTGAAAACAATGGTTAATCCAGGATTTAGATACACATAGTTTTTAAGCATGCGCTCTACATACTCATTTCTAAACTTATAATTTTTAAAAATGGCTTCATCAGGTATAAATGTAACTTTAGTACCTTTTCTTTTTGAGGATTCTTCAGGACCAACCTCGTTCTCTAAATTACCCGAACTAAATTGAGCCGTTTTAACCTGGTTATCTCGTGATGATTGAACTTCAAAAAAACTGGACAACGCATTTACTGCCTTTGTACCAACTCCGTTTAAACCAACAGATTTTTTAAAAGCACGACTATCGTACTTACCACCCGTATTCATTTTAGAAACTACATCTACTACTTTACCAAGTGGAATACCACGACCATAATCTCTTACTTTAACCACTTTATCTTTAATAGATATTTCTATGGTTTTGCCAGCACCCATTACAAACTCATCTATACAGTTATCTATTACTTCTTTTAAAAGTATATAAATACCATCATCTGCAGAAGAACCATCTCCTAATTTACCAATGTACATACCAGGCCTTAATCGGATATGTTCTTTCCAATCAAGCGAGCGTATGTTATCTTCGGTATATTTAGTAGTGTCTTGGGACATTTAAAAAAGTTTATGAAAGTTGCGCTAAAGATAGCACCACTCGGCAAAAGATAAAACCTCTATCTGTTAAAGTAATTAACAATAAATTAGGTTTTATTGTTGATAGCTCTGATAATCATTACAAACTTTTAATCAGAAATATTCAAAAAGAACTTTTAAATGATGATATGTATCATAGGAATTATTTTGTCCTTTTTATATCTTTAAACTAGATTTTGAATACCTATGGAATTTATTGATTATTACAAAATTCTAGAAATAGACAAGAAAGCCTCACAAGCCGATATTAAAAAGGCATACCGAAAATTGGCACGCAAACTACATCCAGATTTAAATCCGAATGATAAAACTGCGCAAGAAAAATTTCAACGGATAAATGAGGCTAACGAAGTATTGAGCGACCCTGAGAAAAGAAAAAAGTATGACCAGTACGGTAAGGATTGGGAACATGCCGATGCTTATGAGGAAGCCAAACGAAATCAACGTAGCTCTTCTTCAGGAAATCGTGGCGGTTACACCAGGTCAAGCGGAACAAATGAAGACTTTTCAGATTTCTTCGAATCAATGTTCGGCGGTGGCGGTGGTGGTTTTGGTGGCGGAGGCAGAAGAACTTCTCAATTTAAAGGTCAAGACCTAAATGCAACTCTAAAATTAAATTTGCGTGATATTTTAGAGGATCAAAAACAAACTCTTGATCTTGGTTCTAAAAAAATTAGAATAACCATCCCTGCCGGGGTGGAAGATGGACAAACCATTAAAATTAGCGGTTATGGAGGTGATGGAGTAAATGGAGGACCAAAAGGCGATTTATACTTAACCTTTGAAATTAATAATAACACTAACTTTCAACGAGTAGGAAATGATTTATATAAAAATGAACCCATATCCTTATATGACGCTATACTAGGAAGCTCCATAGAAGTAGAAACCTTAACAGGAAAAGTAAAACTGAAGGTGAAACCCGAAACCCAGAACGACACTAAAGTGAAATTAAAAGGAAAGGGAATGCCTGTTTACAAGAAAAAAGGTGTTCATGGAAATCTTTATATTACTTACAAAGTAACAACGCCTACCAACCTTTCAGATAAAGAGATACAATTATTCAAACAACTTTCAGAATTACGATAGTATGGATTCAGAAAATTATATACAAATAGAGCTGTATTGCAAACGGACACAAACGCCTGTTGAATTTATAGACGACCTCCTAGAATTTGAAATGATAGAGGTACAGCAAATTGAAGACAAAAAATATGTTGAACCCCAGTATATTGTTGAAATAGAACGTATATACAGATTACGTAATGAACTAGGAATAAATATGGAAGGCATAGACACCATAAACCATATGTTGGAAAAAGTCAACCGATTAGAACAAGAATTAAAATTGTTGCGAGATCGGTTGACTATTTACGAGCACTAGACGTTAAAACGGAAATGCATAACATCTCCATCCTTAACAATGTACTCCTTACCTTCTACTCTCATTTTACCGGCTTCTTTTACTTTTGCCTCACTACCAAAAGTAACATAGTCATCATAAGCGATAACTTCAGCTCTAATAAAACCTTTTTCAAAATCTGTATGAATAACTCCCGCTGCTTGCGGTGCAGTTGCGCCAACAGGTATAGTCCAGGCACGAACTTCTTTTACACCAGCCGTGAAATAAGTTTCCAAATCTAATAATTTGTATGCTCCACGAATTAATTTAGCGGAACCAGGCTCTTCCAAACCTAAATCCTCTAAAAACATTTGACGCTCCTCATACGTTTCTAATTCCGTAATATCAGCTTCAGTACCAACAGCCAAGAAAATAACTTCTGCATTTTCAGCTGCAACCATTTCCTTTACTTTTTCTACATAAGCATTACCAGTAACTGCTCCATCTTCATCAACGTTACAAACGTACATAACCGGTTTATCTGTAATAAATTGAAGAGGCTTAACGAATTCAATTCTAGATTCCTCATCAATTTTAATTGCCCTAACAGATGTCCCTGCCTCAAGACCAGTTTTAATTGCTAGTAAAACCGCCTCTTCTTTTTGAGCTTCTTTATTACCCGTTCTAGCAGCTCTTTTAACTTTCTCTAGTTTCTTGTCAACGGTCTCCAAATCTTTCAACTGAAGCTCCATATCTATAGTTTCCTTATCTCTAATAGGATTTACATTACCATCAACATGAACAATGTTGTCATTATCAAAACAACGAAGTACATGTAATATAGCATCCGTTTCCCTAATGTTTCCTAAAAACTGATTTCCTAATCCTTCTCCCTTACTAGCACCTTTTACAAGTCCCGCTATATCAACAATCTCAACTGTTGCTGGCAAAACCCTTTCTGGATTCACTAATTCTTCTAATTTTTCTAATCTTGAGTCCGGCACATTCACCACACCTATATTTGGCTCAATAGTACAAAATGGAAAATTTGCACTTTGTGCTTTCGCATTAGACAAACAATTAAAAAGTGTTGATTTACCTACGTTTGGTAATCCTACAATACCTGCTTTCATAATTAAGAATATTTCGAGGGTGCAAATATAGTTTTTACTTAAATATTTTACGCTCAAAATCGCAGTATAACTTTTTTGAAATTTTATACACTTTATTTATATAATACTCAAATATTTTAGACGGAGGATAGTTAAAATATCTAATTTTAACATATTTTAAGAATTATTTCTTACTTTGGCGGTAGAACATGTAAAATTTATGGAACTTCATTCAGATGAAACAATATGGTATTTCTTTAAAAAAGGCGAGGCTAACGGCTTTAGTCTACTTTTTAAAAAATACTACCCACAATTACATGTATATGGTTTAAAGCTGAGCAACAACCAAGAAATCACAGAAGATTGCCTTCAAAACTTTTTTATTCAATTATTTGAAGATCGGGAAAAAGAAAATTCAATTAAAAACCTTAAAGCATACTTATTTGTATCCTTTAAAAGAAGGTTAATTAAACAACTTCAAAAAAATCAAAAAAACCTTCCAATATCTGAAGCGCAACTTTTTAAAACCAACTTTACTTTTTCTGCAGAAGAGATTTCCATACATCAGGAGATACAGTTTCTTTGTACCTCTACCCTAGCCAACTTAATCAATAACCTTTCTCCAAGACAAAAAGAAGTTCTTTATTTAAAATATTATAGTGGAATGAATAGCTCTGACATTGCAGAAGTAATGGATATGAACTACCAAAGTGTTTTAAATATACTACAAAAAGCATTATCAAAACTTCGCAAAGCATCTGAAAATCAACAAATTAAAAATATTTTAAAAAAAAGTTGAAAATAGTAGGGTATATTTTTAAGAATTAAAACTCTTATAAATGGAACACCTTACTAAATGGACAACAAACACAAATTCGATTTACAGTATTTCTTAACAGATGCGTCATTTAAAAATTGGGCAAAAGGTCTAAACAAAAATGATATTACGTATTGGAATAATTGGATACAAAGCCACCCAGAATATTTAGAAACTGTCGAGAATGCCAAATCGATAGTTACGGGAATTAATTTTAATCAAAATTATCTTAGTAGCGATAAAGTAAATAATGCACTTTCAGAAATTTTACCTAAACTAGATATTGATTCCTCTACAAATAAGAAGACAAAAAAATTACGATCATTAAACAGTGTAATTTTTACCAGTGCAGCTGCTGTATTACTAGTACTTATCAGTTATACAAGCTTTGCATATTTCACAAATCAATCCACAACAATTCACAAAACTAATTTTGGGGAAATTATAGATTTAAAATTACCGGATGGCACATCAGTAGTTCTTAATGGTAATTCTGAAATCTCTTACGAAAATGACAATCCAAGATTATTATACCTAAAAGGGGAAGCCTATTTTAAGGTAAAACCAATACCTAGTACAAATGCTAAATTTTGGGTAGTAACAAACGATTTAAAAGTTGAAGTACTGGGCACTCAATTTCACGTGAATACTAGAAAGCAAAAAACAAATGTAGTACTTGATGAAGGTTCTATTCACTTAGAATTCAAAAATGGAGAGGTAACTAAAATGATACCTGGCGAAATGGTGTCATTCTCAAATGATAGTGAAAAACTAGTACACAAAAAAGTAGATATTAAAACTCCCTACGCACTCTGGCGTGGTGGCACCTATGCCTTTAACGAGATTCCACTTGAAGATGTCATGCTCAATCTAGAATCAACATACGGACTTGAAGTAGAATATTCATCAGACTCCTTAAAACAAATTCCTATTTCAGGTGGTATACCAAACCAGAATCTAAAAATATGTATTGCAGCTATAGAAAAGGCTACAGGAACTAGAATTATTAACAAAGGAAATATATTACGAGTACAAGAAAACCCTATTTATTAACTAAACTATTTATTTATGAGAACGAACAAACTAATGAGATTGCTGCTTGCAGTAATGCTTTTTTCAAGCATCACCAGTGCAACGGCAGCTAATGAACTCAAGGAAAACGTGACCCTTAGCGAATTTCTAAATGAGATCAGCGCAAAACACGAAGTGTTTTTTACATACAATCCAACGTTGGTGTCAACAACAAGTCTAAATCCTGAGGAGTATAAATTTCCTGTTTTAGACAAAATCATTAATAAACTAGAACGCAAGACTAGTTTTGATTTTGAATACCTTGGTAACAAATATTATGTGGTTTACCATAAAAAGCCTGAAAGAGCAAAGGTTTTAAAAATCAATTCTACTGTTAATGGAATTTCTGCTACGACTTTAAACAAAGTTGTACAAAATAGCATTTCTGGTAAGGTAACAGATGATTCTGGTATGCCTTTAGCAGGAGTTAACATTTTAGAAAAAGGTACTACAAATGGTACTACTTCAGATTTTGATGGTAACTATACTATAAACATAACAGATGACACAAAATTAGTATTTAGTTATATTGGTTTTGCAACACAGGAAATCTCAACACTAGGTAAGAACGTAATCAATGTTCAACTATCTGAAGGAATGCAGTTAGATGAATTTATTGTTGTTGGTTCTCGTACCGCTCCAAGAAGTAATGCTGACACTCCTTTACCCGTTGATGTTATTGGCGCTAAAGATTTGAGTTCAACTGGTCAAGCTACTTTTGATAAAGCTTTACAGTACAGAATACCATCTTTTAATACCGTACAAACTCCGGTTAACGATGCAACTTCTTTATTAGATCCATATGAAATCAGAAACATGGGTCCTTCAAGAACATTAATATTAATTAACGGTAAGCGTAAAAACTTAAGTGCTCTATTATATACACAAACATCTCCAGGACGTGGTGAAACAGGTGCTGATATATCTGCAATACCAACAGATGCGATAAAAAGAGTTGAAATCTTACGCGATGGTGCTTCCGCTCAGTATGGTTCTGATGCAATTGCAGGTGTAATGAACATTATATTAAAAGATTCTCCTAACGAAGGTTCTGCAACAGTAAGAACAGGAATCACTTCTGAAGGTGATGGCGAAATGTTTGGTGTTGCTTTAAACAATGGTTCATCTATAGGTGAGGACAAAGGTTTTATAAATTATACTATTGACCTTTCAAAAGTAAATCAAGCAAATAGACCAGGTACGGTAAATGCTGCAGGTGAAGCGGCTGATTTTGGTGCTTCAATAGCAGATGTACAAGAGTTCTTATCTAGAAGACCTGATGCTGGAAATATAAATGGTTCTCCAGAAACAGCAGCAGCTAAATTTTCTGTTAACCTTGGTTATGACTTAAGTGAAAATACTTCTATGTACGGTAATGCGGCTTATGTATACAAGGCTGTAAATAGTTTTGCCAATTATAGAACACCGTATTGGAGAACTGTAGATGATTTTCCATATTTAGCTGACTTTTTCCCAGGAGACAATCCAAATACAGCTGGTGGATATGATGGCTATGTACCAACATTTGAAGGTGAGTTGAGTGATTATAACGCAACAATAGGTTTTAAGTCTGTTATTAACGATTGGAATCTTGATGCAAGTTTCACAACTGGTGGAAATACGCAAACGTACAAAGTAAACAATACGCACAACAGAAATGTTGTTTATTCTCCTTCAACTTGGGTTGATGCAAATGGAAATGGTGTTGTTGATGATGGTGAAATTACAGAAGGTTCTGAACTATACAGAGAAAATAGTCAGCAATCATTTGATCCAGGAGGAACAAAGTTTTCTCACAATGTAGGTAACATTGATATATCAAGATTACTTTCTGATAAAGTAAGTATTGGTGTTGGTGCTGAGTTCAGAACTGAAACTTTTGAAGTAATTGAAGGTGAGTTAGCTTCTTATGATGGTGGTGGTGCAGATTCATTTGCAGGTGCTTCTCCTCAAAATGCAGGTAAGTTCAACCGTTACAATATTGGTGGATACTTAAGTTTAGATTATGATGTAACAGATGCCTTCCTTTTAAGTGGTACAGTAAGAACAGAGAACTATTCTGATTTTGGTAATGCTTTCGTTTACAAATTCAGTTCACGTTACAAAGTTAGTGATGCATTTACATTAAGAGGGTCTATATCTTCAGGATTTAGAGCTCCTACCCTACACCAGATTTACACTCAGAAAGCTCAATATAGCTTTGTACCTGGACAAGGTATTCAAGTTGGTGGTTTAATAAATAATGTATCTACACAAGCTAAATTATTAGGAATTCCACAATTAGATGCTGAAACATCAACCAACTTTACAATTGGTTTTGGTGGTAAAATTGATAACAAATTCAGCTATACATTCGATTACTACAATATAGCAGTAAAAGACAGAATTGTTTTAGGTTCTGAGATAGGTCCAAGTGGTGATGCAACAAACCCGCTTGACATCTTGCTAACTAACAATAACTTAAGTGATGTAAGTTTCTTTTCAAATGCAATAGATACTAAAACTTCGGGTATTGATGTGGTTCTTGCGTATAAAGGAATAGAAATTGGTGAAGGAAATTTAGATTTGAATTTATCTGGTAACTACACTATTCAAAATGAAAGAGATGGAGCTGTAAAAGATGTACCATTAGTAGCTAACTCTGGTCAATCTGTTGTAAACGAAACTCAAGAAGCTTTGTTCTTTACATCTAGACCAGAAACTAAATGGATTTTAGGAGCTAACTATGATATTAACAAATTCGGTTTCTCTCTTAATAATACATATTTCGGTAAAACAACATTTCAACAACAAGGTTTAGACAATAATCTATTCACTGAGTTTACTCCAAAGATTGTAACTGATTTAGGTATTAATTTTAGTGCAACTGATAAATTGACCTTAGCCTTAAACATTAACAATTTATTGAATGTTTTACCTGAATGGAGCTTTAAGTCTAAAAACGCTGCAGGTGATGCTATTTTAGCTGATGCTGCTCAGACTCAAAACCAATCTAACTTAATAACTTTCAACCAACGTTATTCTCAAATGACGTATGATGGTTATCACTTTAGCCAATTAGGTACAATGTTCAACTTATCATTGAATTATAAATTTTAGTTTGATTTAGTTTATTTAAAAAAAAAGCTACCTATTAATTTAGGTAGCTTTTTTATTTTAGTACAAATATGTTGAGTTCTTTCAATATTATTTAAATCAATTAACTAACAATTTCCACTTACTGCATAAACTCAAAAAATTGGTATTCCAATAAAAATAAAAATATCTCTTACTCTGGGTGCATAAAACGTTGCTTAGCCAAAAGTACTTCTTCGGTTTCAACATGGTCATCATCCGGCACACAACAATCTACAGGACAAACAGCAGCACATTGTGGCTCTTCATGAAAACCAACACATTCTGTACATTTATCTGGAGAGATATAGTAAACTTCATCACTTATAGGCTCTTGAACTTCATCTGCATCAACTTCTTTGCCATTTGGCAAAACAACACCACCTTTTAAAGAGGTACCATCACTGTAACGCCATTCATCTGCACCTTCATAAATTGCAGTATTTGGACATTCAGGTTCACAAGCCCCACAATTTATACATTCGTCTGTTATTATAATTGCCATAATTTCTTCTACATTAAAATGCCCAAAAAAGAACGGGCATGCTTATTTTTGCACAAAGGTAATTCCTAGTGAATTAGTATACAAATATAATGACCCATAGCAACCTTAGTATAGAAGCTTTTGTTAAACTTGGAAAATTTCTAAGTAAATTTTGTGATTTAATAGAAACAAACACCATTTCAGATCATTTAAATGATAAGTGGATTGCTTTGTTTAAAACAGAAATTGAGAGAGCAGAACATTATAATGGATGGTTTACAGAAGAAAATTGCATTCATGCCTTTAAAGAATGGAGTATTGCATTAACCAAAGAAAATCTTGATGCCTGGTTAGGGCTGTATGATTTAAATGCAAATAGTGAAAAAGTGGTTGCACTTATAATGGCCGGAAATATTCCTCTAGTAGGCTTCCACGATCTATTATGTGTTTTAATTACAGGAAATAAGGCATTGGTAAAATTATCTAGTAATGATCAAAAACTTATTCCCCTTATAATTGAGTATCTAATAGAAATTGAACCATATTTTGTTGATCGCGTTTCATTTACAAAAGAAAAGTTAGGTCATTATGATGCCGTAATTGCAACCGGAAGTAACAACACCGCTCGATATTTTGAATACTATTTTGGAAAAAAGCCAAATATAATTCGTAAAAACAGAAATTCAGTTGCTGTTTTAAAAGGTGATGAAACAACCGAAGATCTGACTGCTTTGGGAGAAGATATTTTTAGATACTTTGGTCTTGGCTGTAGAAGTGTTTCTAAAATCTATATTCCGAAAAGTTATAATATTGATACTTTTTTCAAAGCAATTTTTCCATACAATGATATTGTAAATCATAATAAATACGCAAATAATTACGACTACAACAAAGCAGTTTACCTTATGAGCGAGTTCAAAATTTTAGATAATGGTTTTCTAATTCTAAAGGAAGAAGAAAGCTTCGGTTCTCCTATTGCTTCTTTGTTTTACGAGTATTACGAGGATACTGACGCCTTGAAAACTAAGCTTAAAAAAGAAGAAGATAAAATTCAATGCATTGTTGCTTCAGGTTTTATAGAGAATGAAGTATTATTTGGTGAAACACAAAAACCATCGTTAAATGATTACGCAGATGGTGTAGACACTATTGAATTTCTATTAAGAACATCATAGAATTTAATACCCAACTTTACCTAAAAATCTTTAAAAATTCCTGACATTTGCATCCTTAAATTACACACAAAATGAAAAAACATAATTTTAGCGCTGGTCCTTGTATATTGCCAAAAGAAGTATTGTTAAAGGCTTCTGAAGCTGTTATGGACTTCAACGGTTCTGGACTTTCACTTATAGAAATTTCACATAGAAGCAAAGATTTTGTTGCAGTAATGGAAAATGCAAGATCATTGGCTTTAGAACTGCTTGACCTAAAGGATAAAGGTTATACAGCACTTTTTCTACAAGGTGGTGCTAGTTTACAATTTTTAATGGTCGCTTATAATTTGCTGGAGAACAAAGCAGGGTATCTTAATACAGGTACTTGGAGCGATAAAGCAATTAAAGAGGCTAAATTGTTTGGTGAGGTTGTTGAAGTAGGTTCATCTAAAGATGAAGATTTCAAATATATTCCTAAGGGATATACCGTGCCAAAAGGCTTAGATTATTTACACCTTACTTCTAATAATACCATATACGGTACACAATTCAAAAAATTTCCAAAAACTGACGCACCATTAATTTGCGATATGAGTTCTGACATCTTCTCTAGAAGTCTAGATTTCTCTCAATTCGATTTAATATACGCTGGCGCCCAAAAGAATATGGGACCTGCAGGTACAACCTTGGTTGTTGTTAAGGATGATATTCTAGGCAAGGTTTCTAGAAAAATACCCTCTATGCTAGATTATAAATCGCATATATCAAAAGATAGTATGTTTAATACTCCTTCTGTTTTTGCTGTTTATACATCCATGCTTACTTTAGAATGGCTTAAAAGCCGTGGTGGTATTTCTGCTATTGAAGAAGAAAATGAAAAGAAAGCAAGATTATTATATTCAGAGATAGACTTGAATCCTGTATTTGAAGGATATGCAAATATTGAAGATCGTTCTTTAATGAATGCTACATTTAATATCACCGATGAAGTTTTAAAATCAACTTTTGACGAGATGTTAAAAGAAGCTGGTGTTAATGGATTAAATGGTCACCGTTCTGTTGGTGGTTATAGAGCTAGCATGTACAACGCGCTTTCTTTAGAGAGTGTTGGTGTATTGGTAGATGTAATGAGTGAAATGGAACGAAAAGGATAAAATAGAAATTTCCTAGTTCCGTAATTAATATTTCGCTCAACAATTAAATTTTAGTAAAACATATGAAGATATTAGCGAATGATGGTATTTCTCAAAACGGTATTGCCGCTTTAGAGAAAGCCGGTTTTGACGTGTTAACAACCACTGTTGCTCAAGAACAGTTGGCTAATTATATTAATGATAAAAAGGTAGATGCTTTATTAGTGCGTAGCGCAACTAAGGTTAGAAAAGAATTAATTGACGCCTGCCCTACTCTTAAATTAATAGGAAGAGGTGGTGTTGGTATGGATAATATTGATGTTGATTACGCAAAAGCAAAAGACATTCATGTTATTAATACTCCTGCAGCGTCGTCAGAATCTGTTGCTGAGCTGGTCTTTGCACATCTTTTTGGTGGTGCTCGTTTTTTATACGATGCAAATAGAAACATGCCTTTAGAAGGTGACAGCAATTTTAAAGGGTTAAAAAAATCTTATTCTAAAGGTACTGAACTAAGAGGGAAGACTTTAGGTATTTTTGGCTTTGGCAATATCGGTCAAGCCACAGCAAAGCTTGCTATTGGGGTGGGTATGAATGTTATATATTTTGATCCAGAAGTTATAGAAACTAATATTGATCTTTCTTTCTTTGACGGTCAAAAAATGACTTTCGATTTAAAAAGTAGCAAAAAGTCAGATTTACTTGAAAAAGCCGATTATATATCATTACATATACCGGGGCAAGATAATTATGTATTAGGTAAAACCGAGTTTGCTCAAATGAAAAAGGGTGTCGGTATTGTAAATGCTGCACGTGGTGGAGTTTTAGACGAGGTTGCCCTTATTGAAGCTTTGGAAAATGGTTCGGTATCATTCGCAGGATTAGATGTTTACGAATCAGAACCAAATCCTGAAATAAAAATATTGATGCATTCAAGCATATCACTATCACCACATATTGGCGCCGCAACACTTGAAGCACAAGAAAGAATAGGCTTAGAATTGGCAGAGCAAATAATTTCATTATTAAAATAGGTGCTCAATACCTTATAATGTTGACTCTTTTTCGTATTTTACAGCATAAACATTAAATTAACTATTACAATGGCAGGATTATTAGATTTATTAAATAGCCCAATGGGGCAACAATTAATAAGTGGTGTAGCAGGACAAACAAATCAACCTGAAGATAAAACCGCAAATGTACTTAGTATGGCAATGCCATTAATTCTAGGTGCTATGAAAAAGAATGTATCAACACCAGAAGGTGCTCAAGGTTTAATGAGTGCTTTATCTAGTAAACATAGTGGTGGCATTTTAGATAACTTAGGCGGTCTTTTCGGCGGTGGTGTTGATGACAGCGTTATGTCTGATGGCGCTGGTATTCTTGGTCATGTCTTTGGTAACAAGCAACCACAGGTTGAAAGTGCTTTGAGTGCAAAATCTGGATTGGACGCTGGTTCGGTTGCTCAAATATTAAAAATAGCAGCTCCTATAGTAATGGGCTTTTTAGGGAAGCAAACAGCACAAAGTAACGTTAGCGACAGTAATGGTATGAATGCCTTACTTGGTAGCATGCTAGGTGGACAACCACAAGAAAACCAAAGCTTAATAACAACTTTATTAGATGCTGATGGTGACGGTAGCATCTTAGATGACGTTGCCGGTATGGTAATGGGAAGCAATAAAAAACAAGGTGGTCTTGGAGGTCTTTTAGGAGGTCTTTTTGGTAAATAAGATTCTAAACCTTTTAATATAAGCCGTTTGCTTTTGCAAGCGGCTTTTTTTGTATCTTATATTCTATGAAAAAGAATACATTTTATAGTTTACTGATTTTAAGTGCTACTACTCTATTATTTATAAACTGTAGCACAACAAAAGACTCTTTGTCCATTACCGAAAGTGAAGAAAAAACCTTTAAACAAGTACAAGAAGATACCATTACAATTTCTAGTGAAAAAACAGAATATGAGATTATTATAATTGAACCTGGCTTTACTACTTGGCTAAGTTCAATTGCAAAACCTGAGGGATACTATTCTCAAAATTTTCTTGAAAACAGAAATAACATTATGGTATTAGAATGGAATAATAGGGTATTACAACCTTCTCGATTTAATCCAAATTTATATGAACTTCGCATAGATTATTCACAGCAAATAGATTACGGTTACGAGGTTAATTACAAACTCTATAATTACTTCATATATTTTCAAAGAAAATACAATCAACGCCTAGGACCTTTTGTACCCCGTATTTAAAAAGTATATTTGTCGCTTTTAATACTAGTCATGCAAAAATTAAAAGAGCGCTGGGGTGTAACCAGTAATTTCCAATTAACCATCATCTTTATTGTATTTGCTATTACAGGTTCATCTTCTGTTTATGTAGCTAAACCTTTTTTAAATTTAATTGGCCTACACCAAGCTAATTTTCCAGATGTTTGGTGGGGAAGTACTTTATACTGGATTTTGCGAATTCTATTAATTTTTCCCTTTTATCAAGTACTATTGGTAATTTACGGGTGGTTATTTGGTCAATTTAAATTCTTTTGGACATTTGAAAAAAAGATGCTTAAAAGAATTGGGCTTGGATTCTTATTTTAATTCTTTTTGTTAGGTTTTATTTAACATTCAGTTCTACTTCTTTTAGTATTTTAGCGAAGTGAAGAGTTCAATATTTACATATATTTCTGTATTTATCCTGCTTAGCTTAATGCTAATCAAGGTTACTTCTTTTCATGTTTATACTCATCAAGACAATACCGTAGATACTATAGAGAACTGTAGTATTTGTGATTTGGCCGTTCAGAATCAAAATTCTGAATTTACTTTCGTAGCCATTTTAATGCTAGTCCTTTTATCGGTTATTATTTTTACTGGTAAAAAACTATCGCCTTTGGTTTTTGAGGCACCTTCGTTTTATTTTCAGTATGCCATATTTGGTAGACCTCCTCCTTTCAATTAGTATACTTTCCAATAATTAAATCGATTTAATTTTAAATCGATACATACTCGCGTAAAACTTATATAATGAAATATTATTTATATGTTTTCGCAATCTTTTGTAGCTCATTTATTTATGCTCAAGATTGCAATTCAATATTACTAGGAGAAATAGTTGATTTCCATGACAACAGCACGTTGAGTGGAGCAACTATTAATATCACAGGTAAAAATCTTTCAACAGTTTCTAAAGAAAATGGAAAATTTACTTTTAAAAACTTGTGTGATGGAGTTTTAGAATTAGAAATATCACATCCAGAGTGTACTACCAAATTTGTTACCGTAACAATAAATGGCAATACTTTTTCGGAGATTAGGCTAGAACACCATTTAGAAAAGCTAAATGAGGTAAAAGTAATAGGTGATGTTCCCAAAAGCACCAATTCTGCACAAGAGAATATTTTATCGGTAAAAGATATAGAGCGAAATAGTGGTAATAGTTTAGGCGATGCACTTAAGAAAATTGTAGGTGTATCAACATTAAATACTGGTGGTAACATCGTTAAACCAATAATACAAGGTTTAAACGGTAGTAGAATCTTAATTCTAAACAATAACGTTCGCATGCAAGACATGGAATGGGGAGAAGAACATGCCCCAAATGTCGATGTCAATGCTAACCAAAATATCAGTGTCATTAAAGGCGCTGCAGCAATTGAATACGGTGGTGACGCCATAGGCGGAGTAATTGTATTAGAACCGTTACCTGTTATTAGAACAGATTCTTTGTTTGGTAAAACACAATTAAACTTATCGTCTAATGGCCGTGGTGGTAACGTTACATCTTCGTTGACCAAATCGTATAAGTCTGGTCTATATATTAAAGCCCAAGGATCATATAAAAAATTAGGAGATTTAGAAGCTCCAGATTATATACTTTCAAACACCGGTATCAACGAAAGTGGTTTATCTCTAAATGTTGGAAAGCGCGATTTTAAACAAGGCTGGGAGGGCTATTACTCGTACTTTAATTCAGAGATTGGTATATTAAGGGCCTCTCATATTGGTAATGTAGATGATCTAATAAACGCTATTAATAGTGATGTACCTAGTGTTATAAATGATTTTACTTATGATATTACCCAACCCTACCAAGAGGTAACCCATCATTTAGGAAAACTTAGTTATTACCGAAGATTTGAAGGTTTTGGAAAATGGACCACACAATATGATTTTCAACAAAATAGAAGGTTTGAATATGATATTCGTGTAGGTGATGATGCAGATAAAGCATCATTAGACTTGAAACTGACAACACATTCTGTTTTAACCAATATAAAATTTGACGCTAAAGAAGGTTTTGACCTCAAGGTGGGCGCGTTAGGTAGATATCAAACTAACTTTGCAAATCCTGATACAGGTGTAAGAAGACTGATACCTGATTACGACAAATACGATTTCGGACTATTTGCAATTGGTAGCTATGAACTAAACAAGGATTGGACGTTAGATGCAGGTACTCGTTATGACTTTAGCAGAATAGATTCAAAAAAATTCTATAGAGTTTCACGATGGGAAGAACGTGGTTATGATGTAGATTTTGCAGATATAATTATCGAAGACTTAGGCACACAATTACTTGTTAATCCTGTTTTCGACTACCATAATTTCTCTGGTACTGCAGGGTTTCATTATGAATTAAATGACAAAGATCATTTACGTTTTAATTATGCATACTCCCAAAGGGCACCCAATCCTTCAGAATTATTTAGTGA
>Ga0207888_100325_pt1 | contig 20799 bp, 17 predicted proteins | sample LinPmetageLP43_FD_184055 | JGI IMG/M metagenome (GOLD analysis project Ga0207888, IMG submission 184055) | Marine viral communities from the Pacific Ocean - LP-43 (SPAdes) | ecosystem: Environmental > Aquatic > Marine > Oceanic | place: Pacific Ocean | collected 2010-08-27 | reverse complement strand
CCGTTTATTTGGAGGAGAGTTCCCATCCGTTCTTGAGTATTACAATAGTCAGTATGCTCATTTTGTTTTAAAAGAAGGCAATGGGTTCAGCGAGGGGGACGAGTCCATCGACTCCAAAGAAGGAATCCCTCCTGAAGCGTTTAAAGACGATCGGATTTGGGATGACCCTAAAACCAGACCAAATATTAGGAGGATGATTATCGAGGACTACTATCTAGCGGAGTTATGTATCAATCAAGCAGATTATCGTTCACCGTATGAAGTCAGGACCACAAAAAAAGATGAGTTAAAGTGGTTTACCAGTGTAGATGAGCATTTGTAAGTGGAGCTCCTGCTTTAAACAGTAGCTATATTGGGTTCTCCCCCGTTATTATAAAGCCAAGGTCTCACTCAGCCTTAATGCCCTCATAGGAGAAAGCGAACTAATGATAGCTAGATCAGTTCTGAACACTGATAAGGTATTTTAATTTGAGCTCTAGTTTCGGAATCAAACGTCGTTCTTCGCTGCTGACGAGAGGCTCATAGAGCCCTGAGACGCTTTCTCAATATGTTCAGACCACCATTCCATCATTTCCCTGCGCTGCTTCATGTAAGTAGCGCGGTTATATGCCGCACGAATTTTGTCTTTGTCCTTATGCGCCAGAGCAACTTCAATCACGTCTTTGTCAAAACCCTGCTCGTTCAACGTTGTGCTAGCGAGAGCCCTAAGCCCGTGGGCAACTAGACGACCTTCGAAGCCCATGCGCTTGAGTGCCATATTAGCGGTTTCTTTATTGGCATGCTTAAGGGGATCCCTATCAGAAGGGAATATGAACTCTCTGTGACCGCTCAGTGGCTTTATGAACTCTAATAATGCTAATGACTGCTTAGTCAATGGTACTTCGTGAGGTCGTTCCATTTTCATTTTCTCAGCGGGAATCGTCCATATTGCTTTATCGAAATCGATTTCCTCCCAGCGGGCTTGCACTGCTTCACCGGGGCGGACCATGGTGTGTAGTTGCCATTCGATCAAGCACCGAGTCACGTATTTGACATTGGCGAAGTTTAAAGCCCGCATGAGCTCTGGTAACTCATCAGGAGTCAGTGATGGCATGTTCTGAACCCTTGAGGAGGGTATTACCCGATTGATGCCTATTAGAGGGTTATGATCGATGTATCCAACATTAAGAGCGAACGACATTACGTTATTCATCCGGCGAGCGACCTTACGCGCCATTTCAAGGCTATTTCGTTTGGTAAGGGCTTCAATGACTTCTATTGCTTTCGGTGCTATTAATTTTTTGATTGGAATTGAGCCCACTCGTGGGAATACGTCATTTTCTAGTGAACGCCAAATCTTTTTGGCAGTGTCAGGCTTCACTTCTTTCTGGTGCGTCTCGAACCAACGCTCAGCCACCGCTTTGAATGTATTGCCCGCCGCAACCCGTTCTGCTTCGAATTGTTCGTCACGATGAGATATGGGATCAATATCCTGGGCGAGTAGCTCCCGATTTTGCTGGCGCTTTTCACGTGCTAAAGCTAAAGACAAATCAGGAAAGATGCCAAGGGTTAAATTTCTGCGGCGTTTGGTGAAGGGTTCGAAATAATTGAAGACCCAAACTTTCTTTCCCGAAGGTTTAACTCTTAGTTGAAGTCCTTGTCCATCATAAAGATTGTATTCTTTGTCTTTAGGCTTAGCTTCACTGACTTCACGAGCACTTAGCGGTTTAGTTATACGGGCCATTTTAGTAACACGCCTTTAGTGTATTTTGTTCTGTGTTACTAAACAGTGTACTAAAAAGTCTGGATACTACTGAACCTAAAAGGACTGCAAAAGACCATAACGGCGATCAACTCTTTGATTATTAAGGAGTTAAAGTACTAATAAGGACCACTAAGGAGGGGAAAGTGGTGCCCGGAGGCGGAATCGAACCACCGACACGAGGATTTTCAATCCTCTGCTCTACCGACTGAGCTATCCGGGCAACGGCGTGTATTAAACGTTTTTTTCGGTTTCGAGTCAACCGCTTTTCGTTGCTTTTTTACTGTTTGCTCAGTAATTGCGCACTACACGCCTGTTTTGGTGAATTATTCAACGCGTAAGTAGGTGCTGCCGGCTAAACAGTGCTCGTAAAAGTTTGTCCAGCGGACACCTTCACGTGGCGCTAGTGAGCCCTTACGTACCTGACGGTCAATTTGTTTCTTCACAGTTTTGGCCATGTACTCGGTATTGTACTGCATGGTTTGTAGTACTTTTTCGGCCGATGTTCCCGGTACCACTTCTTCAATATAAAAGTCGCCGGGTTCATCGTCGTGACAGTACACATGCACTTCGGTCAGGCGGCCAAACAGGTTGTGCATATCGCCCATAACGTCCTGGTAGGCGCCGGTGAGGAATAAACCTACGTGGTAGTCCTCGCCTTTGCGCAGGCTATGCATCGGAATATTATCGCTAATTTCAGTACCTTCAATGTATTTGCTGAGCTTACCGTCACTATCGCAGGTAATATCGGCAATAGAGCAGCGCACTTCGGGCTGTTCGTTCAGGCGCGAAATAGGCACGATAGGCAATACTTGCCCAATGGCCCAGGTATCGGCGGCTGACTGAAATACTGAAAAGTTACATAGGTACTGGCTGGCAAGCATATCCTCCAACTCTTCCAGTTCCTGAATAACGTAACTGTCTTTATCCAGTGAGTGGTGGATGTCGGTAAGTATTTGCCAGTACATGGTGTCCAGCTTGGCCATTTCATTCAGCGATAAAATACCCAGTTTAAAGGCTTCGTAGGCATTTTGCTTATAGCCGGCGGCGTCGTTATAACGTTCCTGCGGGTGGAACTGGTCGCCGGAGCTGTGCAGTTCGCGCATGTTCTTAACTAAAATGTGTTCGTTCTCGCTGGCGCTGATATTGAATTGTGTACCGGCCGGTTTCATTTCGCCAACAATGTTGGTGACGACGCAGCTGTGGTGCGCGGTCATCGCACGCCCACTTTCACTGACTAAGTTAGGGTGGGGCACCTGTTCCAGGTCACAAATTTGCTTCACACCCCAGACAACGTCAGCAACGTACTCTTCTGTGGAGTAATTGCGTGAGGAGTCGCTGGTGGTGCTGGTACCATCGTAATCGATGCCTAGACCGCCGCCGATATCCAAGTATTCTAAAGGCACGCCTTCCTGTACTAATTTGGCGTACAGACGCGCGCCTTCGTTGACGGCTTCTTTAATTTTACGAATATCGGACAACTGGCTGCCAATGTGGAAATGCAGCAGCTTGGCACAGTGCAGCATGTCTTCTTCGCGCAGCCGTTCAATAACATTCAGAATTTCGGCAATACTTAAACCAAACTTAGCGCGGTCGCCGCTGGAGCCAGCCCACTTACCGGAGCTTTTTACCATCATTTTTGAGCGCAGGCCAATCATGGGCTCAACACCCATTTGTTTGGCCAACGGGATCAGCATTTCCAGTTCGCTGAACTTTTCAATAACGATGATCATTTTGCGTTTCAACTGACGGCCAAGCAGTGCCAGAGTCAGGTAGTCTTTGTCTTTGTAGCCGTTGAGAATCGTCAGCGCATCGGGATTGTCGTTGTACGCCATTACTGCCATCAGCTCCGGCTTAGAGCCAGCCTCAAGGCCATAGTTATAAGGTTCACCTGCGTCCATGATCTCTTCAACCACTTCGCGCATTTGGTTCACTTTAATGGGAAATACACCGCAATACTGCCCCTGGTAATTGGCGTCAGCTATCAGCTTACCGAAAGTCTCGTTAATGATTTCAACCTGCGAGCGCAAAATGTCATGAAAACGGATAACGGCTGGAAACTGAATACCTTCCGAAATAATTTCATCCACTACTTCTTTCATATCAATGGTGACATCTGGCAGGCGGTGGTTGGGGCGAATTTGAATATTGCCGTTTTCGCCAATGGAGAAATAGCCCGCGCCCCAGCGGTTAACACCGTACAGTTCTTCTGCTTGATCAATATTCCAGTCTGACATCTCAGGCTCCCGACTGTTGTAAAACGAGTAATAATTCGCGCACAATTTTAGCGGCGAACACGTCGGAGTTACCGGTTGGGTCTATTTGTGGTGACAATTCAACCACGTCAGCACCCACCAGATTTTTCTGGCGCAGGAGTTTCATCAGGCTGACAAAGGAATGGAAATCTTCACCGCCCGGCTCCGGAGTTCCTGTGCCAGGTAAAAAAGAAGGATCGAAATAATCGAGATCCAGCGTCAGGTAAACCGGACGGTCTTTAGCAATAGCTTCCACACTGTCGAGAAAGTCTTTACGCGAACTGCGAATGGTTTTGTGTTCTTTCATCCATTGGTACTCGTCGCGTGTCCCGGAGCGAATGCCGTATTGAATGAGCTCATGGCCGGGACCAAAGTGATCGACTGAACGACGAATAATAGATGCATGCGAATAATGGTAGCCGAGGAAGCCATCGCGTAAATCAGCGTGAGCATCCAGATGCAGCAACACCATATCGGGGTATTGTCGCAAGTACTTCACAATAGGCGCATAAGAAATAGAATGCTCACCGCCTAAGGTCAGCAGTTTAATTTTTTGCTGAGCCAGGTCGACGGAATCAAATATCGCGTTAAAGTCGTGAACCGCGTGATGCCATTGCTTTTCTTCATCGTCATCGAAGCCCAGACGCAGGTTGCCTAAGTCGTAGAAGCTTTGATCTTCTAAGTCGGCGTCAAGGTACGGCGAGTAAGATTCAATGTCCTCAGAAACCGCGCGTAAACCGTCGGGCCCTTCTCGGGTGCCTTTACGAAAACAGGCGGTACCATCAAAACCAAATCCAAGAATATGGGTATGTCCCGGATGTAAGTCGGTGCTGTGCTCCGCGCCGAAAAATGGGCGGCTCGGGTCATTTAATGGTACAGGTAGTGGCACCGTTAGTGGCGTTAGGGGCATTATCGTTACAGACCTCTCTCACTGAGTCGATTTATTGCGATCTTTTTTGATCGGATTAAACAGACTTTGTTGAATATTAATGAGCTCTTCACTGAGCTTTTTACGTTTTGTCCAGGTGTCAGTTAATGGTGTTTCGCTGAGCTCATTCGCTGTAACACCGGCCATAACCGCTGTTTTTCCCTGACGAACGAGTTCAACCGCATGCACACCTAGCCGCGTTCCTAAAATGCGATCCATTGCCGTAGGGCGTCCACCGCGCTGAACGTGCCCAAGTAAACAGGGACGACAAGGTAAGTTAAGACGATTTTCTAACTGTTCCGCAAGTCGAACCGCACCACCGGGCCATTGGTTTTCGCATAACACCATCACGTAGCTTGAGTCGCCGCGAACACGCTGTACCGATTCAATGTGCTTAACCAGCGCATCAACCGTTAATGGTTTATCCTTTTGCAGCTCTGGCAGAATCATTCGCTCGGCACCACAGGCCATAGCGCTGCTAATACCGATATAACCGGCGTTGCGCCCCATAACTTCGACAATAAAGACACGATCCATGGCCTCGGCGGTATCGCGGATTTTATCCAGCGCATCCATGGCGGTTTCTACTGCTGTGTCATAGCCAATAGTGTTATCGGTGCCAAAGAGATCATTATCGATGGTGCCGGGTATGCCTATAATAGGACCTTTCCAGAAATTAGCCAGATGCTCAGCGCCACGGAACGAGCCGTCGCCGCCAATAACGATAAAGGCGTCAATTTGGTGTGCGTCTAAATTCGTTGCGGCTTCCCGTCCACCTTCTTCACTTTTAAAACGCTCGCTGCGGGCGCTTTTAATAATGGTGCCGGAATATTGTAAAATGTGCTCAACGTCTTCGCGGTCAAGTTTTACAAAGTCGTTAGTCAGCAGGCCTTCATAGCCATGACGAAATCCCATGACTTCTATGCCATAGTTTTCAGCAGCGAGAACCACAGCACGGAGTGCGGCGTTCATACCGGGGGCATCGCCACCACTGGTTATAATGGCAATGCGGTTTATTGTGTTAACAGATGACACAATCTCTACTCCTTGATAATGTCTTATGCGTAGCTTAAACGACCTGCATGCCGTGACCAAGAGGAAATTTCATGAGCACTGATGTTGTACGTTTTGATTATTCAGAATTATCGGACTGGGCGCGAACTTGTCTGACCGAGGCGGGTGCTTCGGGGGAGGTCGCGCGCAATGTAAGTTATTACCTGTTGGAAGGCGATTTACTGGGGTTTAGTACCCATGGTTTAATTCGGCTGTTGAACAACTGCCAATGGCTGCGTGACGGCAAGAGCCTGGCAAAAGGCCAGCCGGTGGTACTTCGCGAGCGCGCTGCGGTTGCTAACTGGGATGCACAGTTTCTGCCCGGACCTTACGTGGTACCGCAGGCTATTGATGCGGCTTGCAAAATGGCGAAGCAAGCCGGTACCGGCACCGTGGTTGTACGCCGGAGCCAGCATGTTGCGGCGTTGGCGGCTTATTTAAGCATTGCTACAGATCAGGGTCTGGTGGTGAGTTTAATGTGCTCGACTCCCGGACAGCGCGCGGTAGCGCCTTTTGGGGGCAAAGAAGCCGTGTTTTCACCTAACCCCTTCGCGGTTGGTGCACCCAGTTCGAATAATCCATTGTTGTTTGATATCAGTTTTTCTATGACGGCAGCAGGCAAAGTGCGTCAGGCTAAAGCGAACGGTACCCGATTGCCTTATAAAGCGTTGATAAAGCCTGACGGCGAATGGACGGATGATCCGCTGACTTTCTTTGAGTCACCGGGCAGTTCAATAGCCCCGCTGGGCGGCGAGCAACTGGGCTATAAAGGCTACGGCCTCACGTTGTTCAGTGAAATTTGGTCTATGGCTTTAAGTCAGTACGGCCGCAGACAGGGCAGTGACGACGGCGATGCTAACTCGATATGGGTACAAGTGATTGATCCCGAAGCCTTTGGTGAAAAACAAAAATTCTTACAGCAAGTGGATGACTTATTGGCCGACAGCCGTAAAAGTGCCCCTGCGGTTCCTGAGCAACCGGTGCGTATTCCGGGGGAAGCGGCTCAGCAGCGCAAACGCGAGCAGCTGCAACAGGGCGTTTCCTACAGCAGCGCTACTTTAAAAGTTTTGCAGCGCTGTGCCGAGTTCTGTGGTGTCGATTTACCTAAGGCTGTAAACGGGTAATACGCCAGTTTTCGCGGTCTTTGCTGTACTGGTAGCGGTCATGCAAACGGTGTTGACCGCCTTGCCAGAATTCAAATTGCTTAGGATGAACACAGTAGCCGCCCCAGCCTTGAGGGCGCGGAACTTCGGTGTTCTCATAGTCTTTCAGTAGTGACTGATAGTGGCTTTCCAGCACGTCGCGGCTTTCTACCGGGCGGCTTTGTTGTGACGCGAGCGCCGCAACCTGACTCTCTTTCGGACGTGAGTGAAAGTATCGGTCGTTGTCGTCATCATCAAGTGGCACTGCGCTGCCAATAATACTAATTTGCCGCTCTAAGGGTAGCCAGGCAAAGTGCAGAGCAACTTGAGGGTTCTCGCTTATGTCCTGGCCTTTGTGGCTATTTTTGTTGGTATAGAACCGAAAGCCGGTATGGTCGTAACCTTTAAGCAGCACGATACGCTGGCTGGGCATGTGGTCAGCATCCACCGTTGCCAGTGTCATGGCGGTAGGGTCACTTAATAAGTTGCTGTCTATGGCCTGCTGCATCCATTTTTCAAATTGCTTTACCGGGTCGGCTTCCAGTTGCTCACGGTGCAGGCTACCTAAGCCATATTCCCGACGCATTGCTTGTAAATCCATGACCTCTCCTTAATGGACTAAAGGTGCGTATCCTGTTTTTTGTCCAGGAAGCGCTGACGTATTTTTTCCATCGCATCCAGATTATCCAGCATAAGTCCCACCAGCTCTGGATCAAAGAACTTACCGCTGTGCTGTAATAGATAATCTGCGGCATCCTCAGATTCTTTTGCATCACGATAATTGCGCTGCGTTCGCAGTGCATCAAAGTGACTGGTAATACTCAGAATTCGGGCGTTAAGGTCAATTGCCTTTGCCGATTTCTGACTGGGAAAGCCGGAACCATTCCAACGTTCATGAATATCCTGCGCAATAAGAGCCGCGACTTTAGCTACTGCTGAGTCCGTTTGGCGTAAATAGTCGTGGCCCTGAATGACTTTTTGCATAATTTCTTCATATTCGTGGATACTCAATACGTCGGCACGTTGAGCTAACTCCATTTGCACCGAGACTTTACCGATATCATAAACAGATGCAGCTTGTTTTAACGCTTCGGCTTGTTCTTGCGTTGCGCCTGAGAATATCGCCAGCTGGCCAGCCATTTCGGCAGAACGTTTAACATGGTGGCTAATTTCATCAATAGAATGTTTTTCAATGGCTTCACCAACGCTATACAGCAGTTCCCGTTGTGCTTCCCGCTCGTTTTCTGTGGCTTGCAGGTTATCTATAGCAATGGAGCTATTATTCACAAAAAGCCCGAGCAGATTTTGATCCAGCTCAGATAAGTCCCTGACACCACGAATAAAAAGTAAGTACTGGCGCGAGCTGCTGGTTTTGTAAAGACCGTAGTAATTACCGTCGACAATACGAAAATCAACATTTTGCGGGCTTTGCTGCATAGGGCGGACAATATCCCAGTCAATTTCGCCGTGTACGGGTTGCCCTACAGCCTCTTCATATTCGCCTGTGCCGCCAATAATTTCAAATGGGTCGTCAGTGTCCGAGCTGGCGGTCAGCGCATCAATGCGGCAATACATGGCGTCATCAGACAGGGTAATTAACGCGACGAGCTGCTCCAGGATGCCCTGACATAAGGCTTGCATCGAGCGGGCAGAAAACACTTCTGCCGACGCATTAATGACTTTTTCCAATCCGCGTTTGTTGCGCTCAATGGCGTTTAAGTCGCGATAAGCCCGCAAGCAGGAATACATCAAAGTAACTAGCTTACGGTATGTCAGCTCGGTTTTTTCTTTATAGTCATCAATATCATAACGGGCAATGACATCTTCTTCGGGAGCCTGCCCTGGCTGGCCGGTTCGCAGAACGATGCGTATTAGCCGGTTTTTCCGGGTTTCGCGTACCCATTGGGCAACATCGAGCCCGGCATGATCGGTTTCCATTACTACGTCCAGCAGCATCATGGCGATATTGGTGTTGTCCTGTAAAAACGCGATAGCATCTTTGCCGGAATAAACCGAGTGAAACTTCAGCGGACGACCGTCGAGTTTAAATTCACCTAACGCCATTTTGGTAATGGTGTGTATCTCTTCGTCGTCATCGACAATGAGGATATTATACGGTTCCGATACTTCTTCTTCCGCTATATCAGGCTCGTCATCAGAAAACAGAAAGTCATCGTTCATACTTATGCGTCCCTATTAATAAACCCGCTCGCCCGCTACGTAAGTTTGTTCAACCTGAGTTCGCCAGATATCACTGGCATCGACGGCAAAAGGGTCTTGTTCTACGACAATAAAGTCAGCCCATTTACCGGGCTCCAGCGAGCCCAGAGATTTTTCCTGCCAGGCACTGTAAGCCGCATCTATGGTAAAAGAGCGCAGCGCTTGCTGCAGACTCATTTTCTCTTCAGCATACCAACCTCCGGCTGGCATATCATTACGATCTTGTCGGGTAACCGCCGCGTGCAGCCCGTAAAACGGATTAGCCAGTTCTACCGGGAAGTCCGAACCGGCAGCAATAACGGTGCCCTGATCCAGCAGAGTTTGCCAGGCATAAGCTCCTTCCATCCGTGCCGCGCCTAGACGATCCTCTGCCATATTCTTGTCACTGGTGGCGTGCGTCGGCTGCATGGAAGCTACCAAATTGAGTTGATTAAAACGTTTCAGGTCGTCCGGATGTACAATTTGTGCATGTTCTATGCGATTACGTAAGTTACGGCCACCGAGTTCATTATAAACTTCTGCGAGGTTATCCAGTACAACGCGATTTGCCCGGTCACCAATAGCGTGAGTATTTATCTGGAAGCCATGAGGGATGATAAGCTCGTACAGGTCACGAATTTTTTCTTCTGAAGTGACCATCAGGCCATGGTTCCCATGGTCGTCACTGTAGTCTTCCAGCAAAGCCGCACCACGGCTCCCTAAAGCGCCGTCAGCGTATATTTTAACGCTACGAATGGTCAGTTTCTGGTCGACACTTTCGTATGGACCTTCTGCCAAAAGTTGCGCCAGTTTAGGCTCGGTAGCGGCTATCATGCCATAGACTCTGAGGGGCATACGGCCCTGATTGTGCAACCCCTTGTAAACGGAAATTTCGTCGGCATTAATACCGGCGTCATGGACACTGGTAATGCCCAGCTTAATTAAATGCTCAAAGGCGAGTTCGTAAGCTGCACGTTGCTGCTGAAGCGATGGTTCAGGAATAACATCCTCTACTAATTGCATTGCATTATCGACCAGCACACCGGTGGGGTTGCCTTGCTCGTCACGAACAATTTCACCGCCTTCCGGGGCGACAGTATCCTTGTCTATTCCTGCACGGCGCAAGGCTTCGCTGTTTGCCCAGCCTGCGTGGGCGTCTACGCGCATTAACCAAACCGGACGGTCATTGACCACTTCATCCAGATGGGCTGCACTGGGGAATACCTTTTGTTGCCATTGCTCTTGATTCCAGCCTCGGCCTGTTATCCATTCCATTTCGGGTTGTTCGCCAGCATAGGCATGAACTTTTTTGACCGCTGCAGAAACCGAGTCGGTGTCGCGTAAATCCACCTGCAATAAGCTGGTGCCCAGACTCTGAATGTGTCCATGGGCATCAGTTAACCCCGGAAGAACGGTTTTTCCCTGCATATCAACGGTTTGTTCAGTGTCAGTAAAACGCTCAGCAAGTGCGTTACCACCAATGGCCTGAATTTTTCCATTTTCAACCAGCATGGTCGAAAATTGCTGCAATACCGCTTGTTCGCCAGCGGGGCTGGTAAGGGTGTAGCCTTTCATATTGGTATACAAGGTGTCGGCAATAGCTGAAGCCGATAAGCTAAGGCCTATAAACAGGCAGATAATACGTCGCATAACAAGAAAACTCCGTAGAAAATAACTTGGGCAACACTATAGCGTTTTTACTGTACAAGCGACTAGGCGTTCTCTGACTTTTTTGTTAACGAAGTTAACATTGGCTCTTTAAAAATTTGCATTGTCCGTAAAAAACTTGCTGTCTGTTATATTTTCGGTATGCTAAAAGTTAATTGAATAAGCGTTATTTTGGATCTCAAGATGAAAGTTCTAATTATTGACCCGCAGTTTTTTATGCGTGCTGGTCTTATACAAATTCTCACAAACTATGCGAATCAGCCTTCGATATACGAAGCTGAGTCGTTCGAAATTGCTGAGAACTATTTATCAGCCGATGATTATGATTTGATTTTTTTAGAAATGGATTTACCGGATGCCGAAATTCGACCTGCGCTGCAACGTCTGAAAAAAGTGGCTCCGCGTACGCACATTGTGTTGTTTACGCGCCCGCGCTCAATTTCGGAAGTTCGCCAGGTACTGGCTGCCGGAGTGCGTAGCTACTTGCCAAAAGACAGTTCGGCTGAACAGGCTAAACTGGCAATTCGGGCTTTGCTGAATGGCGACCGTCACATTCCTGATGACCCTCATTTGAATGAACCAAGAGACAAGTCCAGTGGAGCCGAGAGCTTTTTGTCACCGCGTCAGCTGGAAATAATGCAACTGCTGGCTCAGGGCCTTTCAAATAAAGAAATTGCAAACATTCTGGGCATTACTGAAGGCACTATTCGTGTGCATTTATCGGCAATATTCAAAGCCATTAAAGTATCGAATCGTACTGAAGCGACGCTTTGGTATCTACTGAGACAGAAAAAGTTGGTCGACTAAGTTTCGATTTATGTCACTTAACCGATTGATTTCTGAACTAGAAAAACATCAACATGCACCAACCGAGTTGTGGGATCCGCCGTATTGTGGTGAGATCCCTATTCATATTGCCTCGAATGGCGACTGGTTTTATCAGGGGAGCCAGATAAAGCGCTCCGCATTGGTAAAATTATTTGCGTCTGTTTTAGTGGTTGAAGACGGTGAGTATTTTTTAATAACACCTGCCGAAAAAGTTAAGATTACGGTTGAAGATACGCCCTTTGTTATCGTTGACTGGCGTCAATTAGAAGAGAATGGTCAGCAATTATTACTGTTAACCACCAACATCGGTGATACTCTGGTATTAAGCTCTGAACATACGCTCACAATGAAAAACGGTGTGCCCTACATTGTGATGCAAAGAGGATTGACAGCGAGAGTACATCGCAATGTATTCTATCAGTGGGTTTCACACGCAGAGTCGCGGACTGTCGATGGACAAGAACAGTGGTATCTGTCCAGTGCAGGTGAAACGTTTGTGTTAGGAAATGTGAAATAGGACGTTGCGGTAAACTCGTCTATGACAAAAACAAGAATAGTCTACCTGGTTGAACAGCAGCCAGAGCGTCGTCAGCATTTTGAAACGGTATTAACCTTTATTGGTGAAACCGTTGAAGTCATATCTCCCTCAGACACTCTAAAGCTTTGTGCTGCCGATGCGCTCTGTGTGATTGCCGGTAATGGTATTGAAAATCTGCATAAATTAGCCGGCGATGCGCCGCACCTGCCTTTTATTTGTGCTACTGACGACCAGAGTAACGCTTTACAGAAAGCGAATGTCATAGGTCCTCTGGAAAAGTCTTTCGATTACTCCAGCTTGTCGAATATGCTGCATTACTGTCAGGCTTACCACCAGCAAATGCCGGTTAAAGCGGCAAGAAAGCGGCATCCGGGCGGTGGTAAACTGGAGCAAACCTTAGTTGGTAACGGCCGTACAATGAAACATGTACGTCAGCTGATAGAGCAGGTAGCTGTGACCGACGCGAATGTCCTGATTCTGGGTGAATCCGGAACGGGTAAAGAAGTTGTGGCCCGCGGTATTCATGATTTGTCAGGTCGCAGCAATGGACCCTTTGTGCCGGTAAATTGCGGTGCAATTCCGGGCGACTTGTTAGAAAGTGAGTTGTTCGGGCATGAAAAAGGCGCTTTTACCGGTGCCATAGGTGCGCGCAAAGGTCGTTTTGAACTGGCTCAGGGTGGCACCTTGTTTCTGGATGAAATTGGCGATATGCCATTGCCCATGCAGGTAAAGCTGTTGCGAGTTTTACAAGAGCGCACCTTCGAACGCGTGGGGGGCAGTAAAAGTATTATTGCCGATGTACGAGTGGTGGCGGCGACTCACCGCGAGCTGGAACAGATGATCATTGACGGCAAATTCCGTGAAGATTTGTATTACCGTTTAAACGTTTTCCCTATTGAAGTTCCGGCTCTGCGCGAACGTCAGGAAGACGTGCCTTTGCTGCTGCAGGAACTGACCCAGCGTTTTAAAAAAGAACGGGGCGTTGGGGTGCGTTTTACTGAGCGAGCTTTAGAGTCGTTGTCCTATCATCGCTGGCCGGGCAATGTAAGAGAGTTGACTAACCTGATAGAACGTTTGACCATTATGCACCCCGACAGCCTGGTTGACGTGCCTGATTTACCGCCTAAGTATCAGCATGTGGAGCACGATGCACCAACCCCGGATTACCCTGAAGAAATGCTGGAGCGTGAGGCGCTGAGTGCGATTTTCAGCGAGTCAGAGGAAGAACTTGATGACGAGACGAATAGTGCTATTGACTCTGAATTGCCCGATGACGGCGTTAATCTGAAAGATATGCTAACCGAAATAGAAACGGGGATGATAGCTCAGGCATTAGCCAAATCTGACTGGGTCGTTGCTAAAGCGGCCGATTTACTCAGTATGCGCCGCACAACCTTAGTTGAGAAAATGAAAAAGTACGGTATCCAAAAAGATTAAACTCAAAGTGTCAGTCTTTTGACAATCCTGTAACAACGTAACTAACTGAAAATAAAGAATATTATACTGGCATCTATTTTGCATTACCTTCTCCATAGTTGTTAATTGGAGATGTCAGTATGGCCACCTACCATCAAATTATTGATGCCATGCCTAACGCTGTTATTTTACTGGACAGTCATGGGGTCGTGGATTATTGCAATGACAATGCCACGAGCCTTTTAGGACACCCTCTGAAAAAGTTTTTATGGCGGGAACTGGTTAGTGAACTGTTTGCTCCCAAAGCGGATGACTGGCACGAAGTGTCTCTGCGTAACGGGCGCCGGGTTCGTTTAGATACTTCGGTTGTGAACGAAAAACCGGGACAGCTTATTGTCCTGACAGACTTAACTGAGACCAGGCGTCTGCAAAATCGTATCAGTCATTTACAGCGCTTGTCTTCGATGGGAAAAATGGTGGCTTCGCTGGCACATCAGATAAGAACGCCACTCTCTGCCGCTATCCTTTATGCGCAAAACCTAAAGCAGGGCAAGATTTCAGCGGCTAAACAACAGCGTTTCTCCGACAAACTACTTTCCCGCCTGCATTCGCTGGAACAGCAGGTCAATGACATGCTGTTGTTTGCCAAAAGTGGTGAGCAACCCATGCTGGAAGAACTCAGTACCAATAGCTTGATCCAGCAGGTGTTAATGAATACAGAGAGTTATGCCGAGCAGCATCAGGTGAAAATTAATTGTAATGATCCAAACTTGGGTGTGGTGTTGCGAGCCAATCAGACCGCATTAGTTGGGGCAATACAGAATTTGGTTAACAACGCAGTTGATGCTAGCCAGCCCGGACAGGAAGTGTTGTTGAAAACCGATGTTGATGGCGGTAGCTGGAAAGTTTCTGTTATCGATTCCGGCTGCGGCATTCCGGCCGAAAAGCAAGACAGTGTATTCACCCCATTTTTTACTGAAAAGTCTAATGGAACCGGCTTAGGTCTGGCGGTTGTCCAAACCGTGATAAAAGCGCATAACGGCTTAATTGACTGGGAGAGTCAACCAGATAAAGGCTGCCGCTTTACCTTATCACTGCCGGTGTATGAATGGTCAGAGAATAAAATGAAAGAGGTACGTTATGGTTGAGCGACAGGTATTGGTTGTTGAAGATGACGTATCGCTGCGTGAAGCAATTATCGATACACTGGAACTGGCTGACTGTCAGTGCCTTGAAGCAGCCAACGGCGAAGAAGCTTTGCTTATTTTGAAAAAGGAATCGGTGGCACTGGTTATCAGTGATGTGCAAATGCCGGGAATTGATGGCTTACAACTTCTGCGCAGCATGAATAATCAGCAATACGATATTCCGGTTATTATGATGACGGCCTTTGCCAAGGTGGATGACGCAGTTGTTGCTATGCGCGAAGGCGCCGTCGATTATCTGACTAAGCCGTTCTCAATTGAAAAGCTACAAACACTGGTTCAGCGTTATCTGCCTGATGGCGCAATTAACGATATTGAACCGGTAGCAGAAGAAGATTCCAGCCAGGCAGTACTGGCTATGGCACGAAAAGTCGCGGCCAGTGAAGCGAGCGTTATGGTCACCGGACCAAGTGGCACCGGTAAAGAAGTGCTGGCGCGTTATATTCACCAGCATTCTGACCGTTCAGACGGGCCTTTTATTGCAATTAACTGCGCAGCTATACCGGAAAACATGCTGGAATCGATGTTGTTTGGTTATGAGAAAGGCGCCTTTACCGGCGCCAATCAGTCATCGCCAGGGAAGTTTGAGCTGGCGCAGGGCGGTACTCTGTTGCTGGATGAAGTTACTGAAATGGCCATGCACTTACAGGCTAAGCTGTTAAGGGTGATTCAGGAGCGTCAGGTCGAACGTTTGGGGTCACGTAAAACCATACAGTTGGATGTCCGATTAATAGCAACTTCTAACCGAGATTTACAGCAAGCGGTGCGCGAAGGGTTATTACGTGAAGATTTAATGTACCGGCTAAACGTGTTTCCACTGCACTGGAAGTCTTTACGTGAACGGCCTGCGGACATTGTTCCTCTGGCAGAGAACTTATTGCAGCGACATAAACAGCGCTCTGGTATTAAAACGCCTGTGAATTTTTCCGCTGCAGCAGAGCAGCAGTTAATGCGTTATTCCTGGCCGGGTAATGTCCGCGAGCTGGAAAATGTGGTGCAAAGAGCTCTGGTTCTGCATCGCGATGGAGAGATTCAGCCGCAGGATCTTATGCTGGAACTGAACGACATTGCGGAAACCGTTAGCGTGTTTCCAGAGCAAGTGGATACGCCCGAAGAGAAGTCAGAAAACCTCGATGAGTCACTTTTCCATCAGGAATACCAAATTATCAAAGAGGCGCTGCAACGGCATCAGGGAAAACGTCAACCGGTCGCCGATGAACTTGGGATTAGTCCACGCACGTTGCGCTACAAGCTTGCGAAAATTCGGGAACAGGGGTTGACTCTGACCGGCTCATAATACGGTCTTGAAATACCTCTTTCATTACCATTAGCCCTGTTTCTCAGGGCTTTTCTTTGTACCTTAAAGCCGCGATTAAAAGTTGGCATTTTGTTTGCATAACTAACCTTAAATAAAGTCAGTGATGAATTTTTGACGGGGTTAATTATGAAAGTGGAAGCAAACGCACTTTACCAACAGTTACAGTCTATGGCTACGCAGGCTTCCCAGCGTGATCAGCCTACGAATGTGAACGCCCTGCAAGGCAATACCGCTCAGGCTGATTTTTCCAATATGCTGAAAAATGCATTGGATAACGTCAACGAACTGCAGCAAACCTCAGGTGATTTAAAAACTCGCATGGAACTCGGTGACCCGAATGTCACGCTGGAGCAAACCATGATAGCCAGTCAGAAGTCGAGCATAGCGTTTGAGGCAACAGTTCAGGTGCGCAACAAAGTGGTTGAAGCGTACAAAGAAATAATGTCAATGCCGGTATAACCGCTGCATTACTGGAGATATAAGTCGTGGCTGAATCAACAGATTTAATGGTACAAGATACTGACTTACCGGATAGCAACAATTCTGGTAATGAAGACAGTGGTGAGAAAACCGGCATCATGACGATGCTGGGCAACTTTGACATGCTGCGTCAGGTCATTGTCGTGCTAGCGTTAGCTATCTGCGTTGCTATCGCTGTTTTTATTATGCTGTGGGCGCAGGAGTCAACTTATCGTCCATTAGGTCAGTTAGAAACGGAGGAGTTGATCAGCACCCTCGACTACATGGATGCAAATGGCATTGAATACCAGGTGGAAGGCAATACGGTTTCAGTACCTGAAGAAAACTACGATGCTATTAAGTTGCAACTGACCCGCGCTGGTGTTGATTACGGTAATTCGACCAATAACGGCTCTGAAATTTTAATGAGCGAACCGGGTTTCGGCGTTAGTCAGCGACTAGAACGTGAGCGCCTCATTCATTCCCGTGAAGTTCAGTTAGCGCGCGCTATTGAAGAAATCAAAAAAGTGTCTGCTGCCCGAGTATTGCTTGCCGTACCTAAAGAAAATGTTTTCGCCCGTCGCGAAAAAGAACCCAAAGCGTCGGTTATGCTGAATGTTCGTGGTGGTACCTCGCTCAGTGAAGAAGAAGTCGCGTCAATTGTGGATATGGTCGCGTCATCCGTTACCGGTCTGAACACCGAGAGCGTAACCGTAACTGACCAGGCTGGCCGCCTGCTCAACTCTGGTTCACAAAGTGCGTTGGCAGCGAAAAGTTCGCGCGAATACCAAATTGAACAAAAACGTGAAGAGGCCTACTTAGAAAAAATAGACAGTATTTTGATTCCTGTGCTGGGCTATGACAACTATACCGCACAAGTTGACGTGACTATGGACTTTACTCAGCGTGAAGAAACTCAGCGGCAGTTTAATCCTGATATGCCAGCCATTCGCAGTGAAATGACAGTTGAAAACCGCTCGATGGGTAGTGCAATTGGCGGTATTCCTGGCGCGTTAACAAATCAACCCCCACTGGATTCAGACATTCCTGAAGAAGCTGGAGATGGCACTGCCGGTGGCGGTGCTACGGGCAGTACTCATCGTGAAGCAACCCGTAATTATGAGCTTGATAATTCAGTCACTTATACCCGGAACCAAACCGGTACCATTAAGCGTTTGAGTGTTTCTGTTGCGGTTAACCATGAAGCAATAACAAATGAAGCGGGCGAAGGCGAAACACAAGCGCGTAGCGCTGAAGAAATCGCAAATATTCGCCGTTTGCTGCAAGGTGGTTTAGGTTTTGATATTAATCGTGGTGACAGTATTGAAGTGGTGTCAGTACCGTTCGCGCAGTTGCCTGACTTAGGGGCCGGTGAGACGCCAGTGTGGGAAGAGCCATGGTTCTGGCGGGCTTTCCGTCTGGTGATGGGCGCACTGGTTATTATGGTATTGATTCTGGCGGTGGTTCGTCCAATGCTGAAGAAACTGATGAATCCGGAATCGGGTGTGGAAGATGATGCCGATGCGTTTTCCGATGAGGAATCGATGGGCGATGAAACCATTGATCTGTTATCCTCACAGTTTGATGAGAGTGCAGTTGGGTTTGGGGCTGATGGTAGCCTGCAACTACCGGACTTGCATAAAGATGAAGACTTGTTAAAAGCGGTTCGCGCGTTGGTTGCCAACGAGCCTGAGCTGTCCTCACAAGTGGTTAAAGCGTGGTTGAACGAAGATGCCTGATCAAGATACTAGAACCAAACGCGGTAAGGTTGAGTTTGATGTCGACACTTTAGAAGGTGTTGAGAAAGCGGCTATTTTACTGCTTAGCTTATCGGAAGAAGATGCGGCTCAGATTCTGAAACATCTGGAACCTAAACAGGTGCAGAAAGTGGGTATGGCAATGGCGAGCCTGGAAGATTTTAACCAGGACAAAGTGAACGCTGTACACCATTTGTTCCTGGAAGATATTCAGAAGTTCACCAATATTGGCTTCAAGAGTGAAGAGTTTGTGCGTAAGGCACTGACCTCCGCACTAGGTGAGGACAAAGCCGGTAACCTGATTGAACAGATTGTCATGGGCGGCGGCTCGAAAGGTCTTGATTCACTGAAGTGGATGGACTCTAAACAGGTAGCCACTATTATCCGTAACGAACACCCGCAGATCCAGACCATTGTCCTGTCTTACCTTGACCCCGAGCAAAGTGCAGAAATTATGGCGCAGTTCCCGGACAAAGTACGTCTGGACTTAATGATGCGAATAGCCAACTTAGAGGAAGTTCAGCCAGCAGCCTTGCAGGAACTGAACGAAATTATGGAAAAACAATTTGCCGGTCAGGCTGGTGCTCAGGCGGCGAAGATGGGCGGCCTGAAAGCGGCAGCCAATATCATGAACTATCTGGATACCAACATCGAAGGTCAGTTGATGGACTCCATCCGCGAGCAGGACGAAGAGATGAGTCAGAGTATTCAGGACCTGATGTTTGTGTTCGAAAACCTGGTGGAAGTCGACGACCGTGGTATTCAGGCCTTGCTGCGTGAAGTGGAAGGTGAAACTTTGCAAAAAGCGATGAAAGGTGCGGACGACGCGGTTCAGGAGAAAATATTCAAGAACATGTCGAAACGTGCCGGCGATATGCTGCGTGATGACCTTGAAGCTATGGGGCCGATTCGTATTAGTGATGTAGAGGCCGCGCAGAAAGATATTCTGGCAGCGGCGCGCCGTTTAGCTGACGCAGGTGAAATTATGCTTGGCGGCGGTGGCGGTGACGAATTCCTATAAGGGTTTAACGCATAATGACGGATGATAAAGACGCAACCCAGCTTTGGGATTTACCTGACATGACCTCGGAAGAGCTTAAGCAGGGCTCTCAGGTAAATGCGTTAAACAAACCCCGGCGCTGGCAATATGAGCCGCCGGAAGCGGACAATGAACAGGAAGAAGAGCTTAAGCCTCTGACCGCAGAACAATTGGAAGAAATTCGCCAGGCCGCACGCGAAGAAGGTCATAAAGAAGGTTTTGACGAAGGTCGCAATGAAGGCCTTAAGAAAGGCTATGACGAAGGTTACGAAGCTGGTAAAAAAGACGGTTTTGAAGCCGGTGAACAGCAAGGTGTTGAAGCTGGTAAAGAAGCCATGCAGGAGCAACAGCAGCAGTTAAGAGTTTTGCTGCAGAGTTTGTCTCATCCGAATGAACGTATTACCGAAGCGGTTCAGGACGAGCTGATTGATATGGTCACTGAGCTGACGCGGGTCATCTGTCTGGATGTCGCTGCTAATTCAAAAGAACTCATCGTCAAAGCCGTGCGCGAAGCTATTGCGGTCTTACCGGTTACTGATCAGCGGGTCATTATTCATCTGAATGAAGAAGACTTAGCTATTTTGCAAAGCACATTCAGCGAAGATGAACTGAAAGAAAAAGGCTGGCTGCTTAATAAAGACGATTTACTGGAACGCGGCGGCTGCCGGGTTACTACAGAAAGCTCCACCATAGATTACACCCTGACCAGCCGTATGGAAGATGTGTTCTCCAAATTAAAAGGTTAACCCATGAGCGCTTCTGAGCAGTTAGTGAAACAACTACGCAAAAAACGTGAGCGTATCCAAAAGCCATCAGTGGCTGTGTCGGGATATCTTACCCGCGTCGTCGGTTTAATGTTTGAGGCCGTTGGCTGTCGCGCTCCTGTGGGGTCAAGCGTAGCTGTGGAGGCTGACAGCGGAGATATTGAAGCCGAAGTGGTGGGTTTTGAAGGCAACATCAGTTACTTAATGCCTACCGAAGACGCCCATGGCGTTATTCCCGGAGCCAGAGTACGTCCACTAAACCGCAAGAATCAATTGCCGCTGGGTATGGAGCTGCTGGGTCGTGTTATTGATGCTCGTGGCGAGCCCCTTGATGATAAAGGCCCCATTTTTTCTGACGGAAAAACCTACCGAAGCAAACCCATGAACCCACTGAACCGACGTCAGGTGAAGCAGCCGCTGGATGTTGGAGTAACGGCTATTAATGCCTGCTTAACCGTGGGGCAGGGGCAGCGAATGGGGCTGTTTGCC
>Ga0207888_100323_pt1 | contig 20822 bp, 18 predicted proteins | sample LinPmetageLP43_FD_184055 | JGI IMG/M metagenome (GOLD analysis project Ga0207888, IMG submission 184055) | Marine viral communities from the Pacific Ocean - LP-43 (SPAdes) | ecosystem: Environmental > Aquatic > Marine > Oceanic | place: Pacific Ocean | collected 2010-08-27 | reverse complement strand
TAAGAAGAAGAACCTTCCTTAAGACCAAAAAATCATAATAGGTCTTAAAATAAAAAGTAGCACAGTTTCAATCCGTTAAAAAAAGTCAATGGATACTGTGCTGCTTTTACAATTGAACTCTCACCAAATAAGTCTATCAATAGTAATGAGGCAGCAAAAATGTCTCAACTCTCTAAATAATAATCTGTGAATAACAGGCGAGGGATAGATTTATGAAAAGACAAAAGCGCGATCGCTTTGAAAGAGCACATACTCAAGGCTTTAAAGCCGGTTTGCATGGTCGCTCAAAAGACAACTGTCCTTATCAGACTCAGGATGATTTTCGTTCCCACTGGCTGGGAGGTTGGCGAGATGCAATGGAGGCCCGAAATACCGGCTTATTCCGCTGATTGTCAGAGACATTAAAGGTTAGACGAAACGCCGATAGCGAAAGCATCGGCGTTTTTTTCAATTCAAAGAGGGACTAAAAAGTAGAAGTGTCGGTAAACAAGCCGACTTTTAAGTCTTTAGCTGTGTAAATTTCGCGACCATCAACTTCAACACGACCATTACCAACGCCCATAAATAGTTTACGTTTAATAACTCGTGTCATATCAATAAAGTAACTGACTTTTTTGTGTTCCGGCAGAATTTGCCCGGTAAATTTAACTTCACCAACACCTAATGCACGACCGCGCCCTGGGCCACCAGACCATGCCAAGTGAAAGCCAAGCAGCTGCCACATAGCATCAAGCCCCAAACAGCCAGGCATTACCGGGTCTCCTTTAAAGTGACAGTCAAAGAACCAAAGATCTGGGTTAATATCGAGCTCGGCATGGATAAAACCCTTTCCGGCCGATCCGCCGTCTTCGTTAATTTCAATGATGCGATCCATCATTAACATATTAGGTGCAGGCAACTTACTGTTACCAGGACCAAACATTTCCCCGCGACTGCAGGCGAGAAGTTCTTCGCGAGTAAAGCTCGATTGATTCATAAATACCCTAATTAATTGTTCGAAAAAACTAGGCAGCAGTCTAGCGTACAACTGTACGCTAGACAAATCCGACAAGTGACTTCTCAGCTAAAAAGGCGTCGCCAGAAACCCCGGGCTTGATCATTATCAGAACTATCCAGTGTTCGTTCCCGAACTTTCTGAAAAAGTTCTTTAACCGGAGTGTCTGTCAGTAATTCTAATGCTTCCTCAACATGCTCTACCGTGTAAACATGAAATTTACCGACTTTAACAGCGTCAATGATATCGTCATTAAGGTTAAGCTGATGTCTATTCGACTGAGGAATAATGACACCTTGCTCACCACTTAAGCCCCTGTGAGCACAAAGAGCATAATAACCTTCAATTTTTTCATTCACTGCACCAATAGACTGAACGTTACCAAACTGATCTATCGCGCCAGTAATAGCCAGCGACTGTTTCAACGGCTGCTCAGCCAGAGCTGAAATCAAGCAGCAAAGCTCGCCAAGTGATGCGCTGTCGCCATCCACCTCATAGTAAGACTGCTCGAATACCACAGTTGCTGATACTGATAGCGGTTCGTGGCGGGCAAATTGGTTGGCCAAATAGGCGCTTAAAATCATAACCCCTTTCGTGTGAATATTGCCGGAGAGGTCTGATTTACGTTCAATATCAATAATATCGCCATCACCATAGTGAATGGTCGCAGTAATTCGGGAAGGCTCACCGAACTCACTGCCGCCCATAGTCACTACCGTCAGGCCATTTAGCTGGCCAACTGCAGAACCATGAGTGTCTATTCGAACCTGCTGCTCGAGTATGCTGCGGCGGCTCAGTTCAGCCAGATTACCTTCACGATCTCGCTGTTGCTGTAGCGCTAAATCTATTGCGGCTTTATCTATCTTCGCATGTTGATTCTGCAGCGCACAGTCGTTGGCTTCACGAAGCAGTTGCAATAACTGTATTGTGTTTAACGTGAGCTCCTGCTGATAATCCGTGTATCGCGCGCAAACTCGCAGTAAGGCTGAGTAACCATCTGTACTTAACGGCAGCACATCGGCGAGTTGCCAGACATACTGCAAGTAATTGAAGTAGGGCGCTACCGGCTCATTCTGAGTTGCATAATGGCCGTGAAAGTCAGCCAAAAACGGGAAGAAGTTATCAAAGTCTTCGTCATACTCGCGCAGCTGTGCGTATTCGCTACGGGAACCCAGTAAAATAATCTTAATATTAATGGGCACAGACTCGGGTCGGTAAAAGAAAGCTGCACCTGAAGTCGGTGACTGACGCGGCCACTCAAATTCTCCGCCTTCGATAACATCTTTCAGGCGCTTCCAGAGCGTGATGTTTTCGAGCAACTGAGCAACCTCAATAGCAAGAATGCCTCCGTTTGCTTTATGCAAAAGGCCGGCCTCAATCAAATGCAGCTCTGAACTGACCGTTCCTTCAACCGATTGCACACCAATGTGACCAAAGAGACGTTCCTCAGTAACACGGTCGCAATAGTAGTAAGGGGCAGGGTGCTGATGTCCCACTAAAACAGAAGCCAGGCTCTCTCCCTGGATGTCCTCAGCCTTCTTATCTCGTATTTGTTGCATGTAGTCACGCAGCTTGTGCGTGTCGAATTGCTCAATAATTGTATTGTAAGCTTCTTCGCGCTGATCCAGCGGTCGCTGCAGAAAGCCCCATATCGCTTTAATTGCTGCGTCAGCTGTTCCTGACGGCAAGTTAATGCATAGAGGACGCAGAGGATCGGACGGATTCGCCAGATACAGCCAGTCATACCAATTAGTGAATTCCCAACGATTATCCGTAAAGTAGGCATCCAGGATGTCCCGCTTTAAAAGGCCACCAGGAAATAAAGCATAAATATTAGAGTATGTACCATGCTGACGTAACGCGTTGTTTAAGGCTGTAACCGCACGTTTTTGTCCAACTAAGGCATCTTCTTTAAGTTCCGCAGGCAGCTCTTTGAGCCACTCGCCGGTTTGTGGCTGTAGCGCCAGACAGTCTAATTTCATTTAATTGTTCTTCTCTTAACTAGCAATAACGACATGATAACAGAAATGCTGAATTGAGAGAGTTTTGCTGTGGGAAATAACGATTCTCTGCGGGATCTTTGCCATTTTGTCACTGGAGAGAAACTTCCATTTGGCTTCAATTTCGGTATTGAGTTTTCATAGTTTAAAGCTGAACTTCGGTAATCTGCGACCTTAAAGGGATGCTAGTGGTAAGGACTTCAATTTACGGCTGTTTTCTCTTAAATATCTAATTGCGTATAATGTATATTATGTTAAATCATAACTATATCAATATAACTCTAGTACGAAGCACTTACTTTTTAAAACTGCTGCTGTGCAAGAATAGGAAGCTTTTCAGCAAGGAAATCGATAAGAACACGCACTGCCGGCAGTATTCCGCGTCGGTGCGAGTACGTCATATGCATGATCCCGATGGGTAGATGCCAGTCGGTTAAAACGGGGACGAGTTCCCCGCTATTCACTGCATCGTTACAGAGGTAATTTGGTAAAGCGACAATGCCAAGTTTTTTTATTGCAGCTTCTCGCAAAACAATCATGTCGTCGGTGATAAGCCGGGGTTTTATTCTGATATTCTTTTGTTGGCCTGAACTGTGGATTAATTCATAACCATATCGTCCGTTAGTGTAATGCATACTCAAATGTTCGAACGTTAATAAATCCTCAGGCTCAGTTATCGACTTCTGATTTATTAAGTCGGGAGCAATATAAAGGGTTTGAGGTGCCTGACTTATGGGTCTGGCTATTAAACTGGAGTCTTCTATATTTTTTCGTACGCGTAGAGCAATGTCGATGCCCTCTTCTATTAAGTTAACCGGCCGGTTTGTCACAACAAGCTGAATTTCAACTTCCGGATACAAACTCATAAATTCCGGTAAAACCTGGACTAACAAGCTTTGACTTAAGGCATAGGGCGCGCTTATTTCGACTTTACCCCTGGGTTTATCCAGTAAACGTTGAGTCACTTGTTGAGCCGATTCAGCTGCGCTGACAAGACGCTCGCAGTGCACCAGAAACTCACCTCCAATGTCGGTTAACTTGAGGCCTGACCGGCTTCTGTGAAACAGCCGGGTCCCCTGCTCTTGCTCAAGTATAGCCATTTTCCGGCTTATAGTGGATTTGGGCAGACCGAGCTCCCTTGAGGCTGCGCTGATACTGCCGCAGGCCATTACCTGAGCGAACAGATAGTAGTTTGTGACATCAGGAAAAGACATAGTGAAAACCTCAAAGGTTCCGATTTTGGAACGATAGTTTCCATTTTAGCTACTTATTAGGTTAATTGGAACGAATTATAATCCGTGCATCAATTAAAAAAGCAAAGAGGTTTCTATGAAAGTTTTACATTTGGATTCAGGTATCTTTTTAGAACAATCTGTTAGTCGTCAGGTTAGTCAGAACATTGTTAATAAACTTAAGGAAAAACAAGATATTACTCTTGTGCATCGAGACTTGGTTGCCAACCCTGTTCCTCATCTTGCTGCCGATGAATTATTAGCTGAAGAGAAGCCGCTAATTGATGAGCTGGTTAAAGAGTTGCTCGATGCAGATACCCTTGTCATTGGTGCGCCAATGTATAACTTTACTATTCCAACCCAGCTAAAAGCCTGGTTTGATCGTGTATTGCAAGCTGGTGTCACCTTTAAATATACAGAGCAAGGCCCTCAGGGTCTGGTAAATGGCAAAAAAGTTTATATCGCGTCAGGTCGTGGGGGGATCTACTCTCAAGGTGACGCTCAGGCTATGGATCACCAGGAAAGCTACTTAAAACAGGCACTGGCTTTTATCGGTATTACTGACGTAACCATCATTCGTGCCGAGGGCATGAACATGGGTGATGAGCCGCGTGAAAATGGCTTTAAAGAAGCTGAACAGGAAATTGAAGCAATATAAGGTTTAACAGCGTACCTTATTCATCATCACGGTGCGCTTTAATCTGCACATCATCCCCGAGCTGCAAAATTTCGATCTCTATTGGCTGACAACAGATTTGGCAATCGATAATCTGGTGTTGGCCAATATCATTTAACCAATCAATTTCAATGTCATTTATTGCCATACAATAAGGACATTCGAACGTTTTCGGATCCGTTAAGCTCATACAAGCCTCTTATTTTTATCTGTAATCTACAATAGTAATCGAATCTGAAGAAGTTTGCGTAACATACAGACAACCTTATTTTAACAAAATAGCTGAGTACGAATGATGGCATCATGGTTCAGGCAGTCTGTTTTTTTAATTCCGTTACTATTAATGTTGGCAGTATTTAGCAACCCAGCAGTGGCTCAGGCTCCGGTTGAGTACGTTGAAGCCAAAAATCAGCCAGTTATTAATAGCGTTGATGTACCCACCACCCTATCCGCTTTGAATAATTCGCAACTCAGTTTTGCTGTTGAAGGAAAGTTGTTGAGCCTGAATAAGGATATTGGAGACAAAGTAAGCAAAGGTGACGTACTTGCCAGTTTAGATTCGCGTCAAATTAATTCGACAATAGAGTCTTTGCAGGCTCAGGTAGACAGCGCTCAGGCCAGTCTTGCCGATGAAAGACAGCAGTTGAGCGAACTGGAAGAATTAGCTGAAACCGATTTTGTTCCAGCTAGCGATTTAAGACGCTCCCGTACCCGGGGTCAAGTTGCACGAGCGCAACTGGCAGAAACAAAGGCAATGCTAAACGAGACTGAAGTTAATCAAAACTATCATCAACTTACGGCACCATTTGACGGTGTTATTACGAGTCGCTCTGCGGATTTAGGTGAATGGTTAAGTGCTGAGCAAGTCGTGTTTCAATTAGTAGGCAGTAAGAACCAGCATGCAGATGTGTTTCTTTCGCAGTCTTACTACTCCTCTATAAACTCTGCTACTCAGGCTTCGCTCAGCTACAAAGAGACGACTATTGATGCTCGTTTAAGTCGTATTGTGCCCTTTGTTGACGGAAATGACCGCTCTTTTCAGGTTCGGCTGACGGGTGATTATCCTGAGAACTGGGTTGTAGGAATTCCATTAAGTGCTTCATTTGAGATAGATACGGGACGGGTTCAGACTTCGGTGCCGCAGGATGCGGTTGTTCGCTACAGCGACGGCAGAACCTCCGTCTGGATTGCGATAGAAAGGGACAATGAGTGGCAAGCGAAAGAACAGTCCGTTGAACTTGGCTTACGCTTCAATGGTTATGTAGAGGTGGAAAACGGTTTAGATGAAGGCGAGAGAGTCATTGTACTTGGTAACGAAGCTCTAACTGATGGTCAGGTACAAAAGCTTACGGAGTCTGCCGACTATGATTGAAGCCGTAATAAAGCATAAACATGTCACCATTGTTGCCATTTTAATACTTTGTTTACTGGGTATAACAGCAGCGATGCGCATTCCGGTACAAATGATCCCTGATTTAGAAGTCAGAACTATTTCTGTACAGACTCAATGGCCAGGGGCCACGCCGCAAGACATTGAAAAAGAGATACTGATTGAGCAGGAAGAGTTTCTTCGTACTGTCCCTAACTTACAACGTATGGAAAGCAGTGCCAGTAAGAGGGTCGGCCGGGATTCGTGTAAAATTCGCCAAAGAGAAGTTAACTTTTTGAAAATAATGCCTATTTATAAATTCAATAAACGTTATTTTTATTAAAAGCTGGTTAGTTCGTGTTGAAATAACTCAAGAAATCGACGTGTTCCGGAACGATTGCCTGCCCAAAAATCACTGAAAATATCTGTTATTACCCCGCATAGAACCTTCTTTCATTGAGGTTAATACCTTAAAGGGGAGATAAATTATAAGTTTATCTCCCTTTAGGCAATTTCAGTCACACCCCAGTGCTTATTCGCTTTGTTTAGCGATGGATTTCTGTGCTTTTAACGCTGAGCGTATTCCTTGCGCCAGTTTTTCGGGATCTCCTTTGCCCCAATAATGTAAAAAGTAATAAGGAGGAGTTTCACCAACCATATGGTTGTGCAACGCAACAATATGAATATTGGCCTCGCGTAATGCATGCATCACAGCTTGGACTTCGTCAGCGGTCATAGCGAAATCTCCGTCAACAACCGCATGCTCTTTATTGCCAGAGAAAGCTGCCCAGGTTGACAAACCCATTGGCGCACCAAATTCAGTACCATGCATCGTCGCGGAACGTTCAAACGTGAACTTGAGTACTTCGCCGTTGAGACTGCCCTCGGCTCCCAAAATACCTTCAAGTGCCTCAGTTTTGTACTCCCCGGTAATATCAGGAACACTGCCTGGGAAGCGATCTACTGGTTTGGCGTGTTGTTTACGAACTTCCTTAATAGCATCCCACATCGCTTTTACGCCTTCGGCAAGCTTTGCAAGGTTTTTTCCGTGGCCACCTATGTGCATAAAGTAAACAGAAGGGCTATCAAACACAAAGTGGTTGTGGAGTGCTGTGATTTCTAGGTCGTGTGCGAAAGCTGCGTCCATCGCAGGCGTGATTTCATCTTCGAAGACCACGGTATCGCCCATCAGCATAAAACCGCCGTTAGGCATTTCTTTAAAGCCAGCCCAACTTCCCAACCCGGCCGGAGTAGGAAGCTTTAGGCCGTCAACCATGACAGGCACATCGTCGCGCTGCCATCCCACGCGCACAACACCATTCGCTTTTACCGTTGCAGGTGTGTCGACGATGTCACTGATAATATCAGCACTGTCACCGCCGGGTGAGCTTGCAAAAACGACAGGTGCATACAAAAATAATGCGCAGGCAATCAAGAGCATTTTGGGTGAGAGAATATTCATAACCATCTCCATTGATGTCAGGAGTGTTTGATAGTACGCGTGATTATGACGTATATCAACGAGTCGGAGTCAAGTCCGAGTAGAGAACTATCTCACGACCGGTACTCGAATTAAGACTCTCCGTGTGGGGAGAAGGTTTTAAGTTGCCCGGAAGTAAACCAGTGCTCAATCATTTCTTTTTGTGTTGCAATCACCGCGTTCAGTTGCACTGATTCATGCTCTAACGCCTGTTTTTCCTGCGTAAGCTCCGTGAGCGATGTTTGTAAGCGCTCCTGTTTGTCTTGGGCACCTTGTAATTCGCTCGTTACGCTTACAAACCGGTTGTCCAGTCGATCGTACTGTTGTTTTAACTCGGATAGCTGAGCGTCCGTGCTTCGACTTTCCTGGTATACGGCGTCGTAGTGTCTTTTAAGCTCCGTCAATTGGGTTTCCAATTGGGTATTGCGTTGCGTCAGCTCTGAATAACTGTGCTGCCGTGCGGTCAATGCCTGCTCCAGCTCGTTGATCTCACTTTGCAGCCCCTGAACGTCGCGCTCGTAGCGCCGCTGCTCGTGCTCTCGTTGCTCACGGACCGAATCACGATAATGATTTAACGCTTCCCGGGCTTGTGTGTGTTTTTCTTCCAGTGACGCAATACGCTCATCTTTTTCAGACAGGCGTTGTTTCTGTGAGGACAGATCGGACTGGAGCCGCTCATTATCTACCTCCAGCCGGTGGTTTGTCTCCTGAAGTTGCTGTTGTTGCTGCTCGGCTTGTTTCAACGTTTGCAGCAGCTCTTCAACATGCGCTTGTGTGGCCAATAACTCCTGGCTTTGTTGCTCAAATCGCTCCTGCCACGCCGTCACCTGCTCGCTATGCCGCTCTTCTTGGGCTTCCAGCGTCTGATGTGCCTCAGCTTTGAGACGACCGGAGAGTTGGTTGACCAACGCGATGAGCTCGTCACTTAAAGACTCTGAAAGTGCCGTTTTGTCGTCTTCGGTTTCCAGCTCTTTTAAGTAACGGTGAATGGTGGTCTTTGAGCCGGTATTCCCGAGCTCGATACGAACGGCATCAATGGAAATTGACTCTCCTCGTGCGAGTAACGCATTGCGCGCCTGCTCGACCGCCTTTTTGGTTATACCGCCTCTGGCCATTCTGTCCTCCTGATGATTTCATACTGTGGTATGTAATATGTATTTACATATTAAACTATATTTCAAATTTGTCTAATTTAAACTGTTTTTAATATTAGATAATCTGAAATTATGATGGGTTAGCCTGTTTCTTATTGATTTATCGGCTATTCTGTTACGTAATAAACGAGAATAAGCGACTGAGCAGTACAGAGCACCGACGGTCAATTCGAGCCGTCAACTGTACTGTCCGAATGAGGACATCATGAGTGATTTGGATCGATACCTGCACGCCGCGACCCGGGAGAATACACGGCGCAGTTATCAATCAGCCATTGAGCACTTCGAGGCGCACTGGGGCGGCCGGCTGCCGGCCACAGCGGAGCAAATTGCCCGGTATCTGTCGGATCATGCCGGTGTGTTGGCGCATAATACGCTGAAGTTACGGCTGGCCGCGCTGGGACAATGGCATCAGTCGCAGGGCTTTGTCGATCCCACCAAATCGCCGTTGGTTCGTAAGGTGTTAAAAGGGATCCGCGAGTTGCATCCGGCTCGTGTTAGGCAGGCGCGCCCCATACAACTCGAAGCCCTGGAGCAGACCTGTGATTGGTTAGATCATTGTCGCCTGGCCGTACCAACCATCAATGCCACCTCTCTTCGGGCGAGCCGGGATAAAGCGCTGCTGCTCATCGGATTTTGGCGGGGATTCCGCAGTGATGAGATCACCCGGCTGAATGTAGAGAACATTGATTTGGCGCCGGGTGAAGGCTTGTCGATCTACTTACCCCGCAGTAAATCCGACAGAAACAATCAGGGTCAGGCCTATCGTACACCGGCGTTGTCGACGCTTTGCCCGGTTCAGGCCTATCAGGATTGGTTAAACGATGCAGCGATCACCGAAGGCCCTGTGTTTCGAGGGATCAACCGATGGGGGCAAATGGCTTCACTGCCCATGAATTCGGCCAGTGTGTTGCCCTTATTACGGCAACGCCTGAAAGAAGCGGGTGTGTTAGAGGCTGAGCAGTACAGTAGCCATTCACTGAGACGCGGATTTGCCAACTGGGCGACCCAGCAAGGCTGGTCGCTGAACGAGCTGATGGAGTATGTTGGGTGGCGCGATCTCCAGTCAGCCGTGCGCTACCTGGAAGCCTCTACCCCCTTTGAAACGATGCCCTCCAATGCTCAAGTGGTACGCCAGAGTAAAAAACTGACCGAAGCCACGTCGGTCATACTCACGGTTGAACTGCGTTTGTTACGGCTTGATCACAAAACACGGGCGGAGCGTACTGTTCGAAAGCGTCTGGAGCGGTTCGGCTTAAAGGCCTTCAGCGCGAATGTGGATCAGATAGAGCCGCATCGCTATCGATTGCAGTTGGCGCCCGGGCGTCGACCGGAGCTCGATACGGTGGCCGACGAGTTACTGGATCGGCTGCATAGCATTGCCAGTGACGAACGTTATTATCTGGAAGCGGTGATCCGCGAACCGGAAACGCAGCGCCAATGGGAATAACAGAATGAGAGGCGGTACCGTGCCATGACACAACGAGTGCAAACCGCGTATCCGAAACTGGAGGCGCACTTTACCTATGCCATTTTATCGGCCCGGTATCACCCGACGGAAAATGAACGCCAATGGGCGGCGAGCATTTCACAACCCATCGCCCGCTTAGGTTTTTTGGTGCAACTGAAACTGGTGCAACGACTCGGTTACTTTCTGTCACCCGCGGAGGCACCAAGCCCCATCATTGAGCACATCCGAAAAGTCGCCGACATTCACGTAAAACCCACCCCTGAGCAATGGGCAAACTATCAACGCTCGGGTACCCGGCAACGTCACATTACTCAGATCCGCCAACATCATGGGATCCGGCGTTTTACCCAATTAGAGCACGGCTGGTTACGTCAGGTCGCTGAAACCGCGGCGCTTACGAAAGAAGCCATTACCGATATCATCAACGTGATGCTCGAAGAGCTCGTTCATCACCGTTTTGAGTTACCCGGACTCAGTGTCTTAGAGCGACAGGCCCAACAGAGCCGACAACAGGTCAATGATCAGCTGTACGCAGGGATCACGACAAAACTGAGTACGGTGGCTAAAAAACAGTTGGATCGGTTGCTGTCAACGCAAGTCTCATCAGGCACGTACAGTGACTGGCAGCGACTCAAACGTGAGCCTAAAAAACCGACCAACAAGGCGATCCGAAGTTACTTACATCACGTGGAATGGCTGCGGACGCTGGAAACCCAAATGCCAACCTTGTCATTACCCACCGCCAAGTACCGGCAGTTTATGCTGGAAGCCCGGGCACTGGATGCCAAAGAAATGCGCGACTTAAGGCCCAACAAACGGTACGCTCTGGCCGTGATCTTGATCCGCAGTCAACACGGACAGGCGCTGGATGATGTGGCTGAGCTGTTTATTAAGCTTATACGAGGGCTGGAGAGACAGGCGCAAGACAACTTACAACGCTACATCCTGCAGCAACAGGCACAGACGAACGAGCTCATTGGCACCCTGCGCGATATGCTACTGGAAATGGATACGCCCGGCAGTGCCGCAGAGCGTCTCAAACGTCTCGATGAACGCGCGGGTCCGGATAAAGAAGCGCTGATGGCAAAATGCGATGAGCACCTGGCTTACTCCGGCAATAATTACTATCCCTTTCTTTTGCGGCCTTATCGCACCAAACGGTCGCTGTTATTCAATTGCCTGTCCATCCTCACATTGCGCAGCACCTCCAGCGACAAAACCACCGAACGTCTGATACGTTGTCTGTTATCGTTGCGCGATGTCCGTCAGGAGCACATTGACACACGCTATGTGTTGGAGGCCTTTGATGGTGTCAAAGGCAGTAAATGGTTATCTACTGCCTGGAAAAAGCTGGTACTGGGACCGCCCAAGCGGGACGACGATTTTATGACGTTTCACCGCAAATATCTGGAGCTGTGCATTTTACTCCACATTAAACAGGAATTGGCATCTGTGGATCTGTACGTGGTCAACAGCGAGCAATACAAGGATTATCGCAAGGGGCTGATTGATGAGGCAACCTACGCACGCGAGCTGCCACGCTACGCGCAGCAGGTCGAATTACCACTGGAGAAGCCCGGTGAACTCATTCAGCATTTGAAATCTAAACTGGCGCGGTTGGCACAGCGAGTGGATGAACGTTTTCCGGAAAATACCTACGCTCAGATAAAAGAGGGTCGGATCAGTTTAAAGCGATTATTAACACAGCGACCCGGAGCGGCCATCCAGCGTGTGGATGATGCCATCAGCCAACAACTGGAGCCAACGAGCATCGTTGACATTTTGGTGGACAGCGAACGTTGGTTAAATCTCAGTGATTTATTTTATCCCTTGTCCGGCCAACAAAGCCGGGTGGATGATCCGGCCAGACGTTTCGTTACTACGTTATTTTGTTACGGATGCAATTTAGGGCCCACACAAACGGCGCGCTCTATCAAGGGGATCAGCCCTAAGCAGGTGGCCTGGTTGAACTTAAAACAAGTGACGGATGATCGTTTAGATAAGGCCATTGCCAACGTCATCAATGCATACAACCAGTTCGATCTGCCGAGGTTCTGGGGCAGCGGGCAGCACGCGTCGGTAGACGGAACCAAATGGGAGTTGTACGAGCAGAACCTGATGTCTGAGTACCATATTCGCTACGGTGGCTACGGCGGCATCGGTTACTACCACGTATCCGATACCTACATTGCGTTATACAGTCATTTTTTGTCCTGTGGTGCCTACGAGGGAAACTACTTAATTGACGGACTACTGAATAACCAATCCGAGATCCAGCCTGAGTTTTTACACGGCGATACTCAGTCGCAAAGTTATCCGGTATTCGGGCTCTCGTACTTGCTGGGTATTCAATTGATGCCGCGGATCCGAAACATCCATGATTTAAATTTATTTCGACCCGACAAGACCTGCCGCTACGAGCACATCGATCAACTGTTTGCCGGCAGCATTGATTTTGCGTTGATTGAGCAGCTGCTTCCCGACATGCTGAAAATCATTTTATCCATAAAATTGGGCCGCATGCCCGCATCGTCTTTGTTACGCCGACTCGGCACATACAGCCGGAAAAACAAACTGTATTTTGCGTTTCGGGAGTTGGGCAAAGTGATCCGAACACTGTTTCTCCTGAACTACATTGATAATGTGGACTTACGGCAGGTCATTCAGTCAGAAACCAATAAATCTGAAGAGTTTAACGGTTTTATTAAATGGCTGTTCTTCGGCGGTGAAGGTGTTATTGCACAAAATGTCCGTCACGAGCAAAATAAAATCGTGAAGTACAATCATCTAGTGGCGAACATGGTCGTGCTGTACAACACCGAGCGCATGACGCGTGTGCTCAAGCAGCTAATGGAGGATGGTACCGAAATCACTGCCGACATTATTGCCGGGTTGTCGCCATACCGAACCGCGCACATTAATCGTTTTGGTGATTATATACTGGATATGAACCGGCAGGCACTGCGCCCGGATTATCGTATTGAGGTACTGAATAAGCCAAGCGATCACGAATAGCCAACTTCCTTTTGATGTCGCACTGCAAGGATGATCGTTTCAAAGCCATCGTAACGGTAGAGTGCAACATAACCGCTTTGACCAAAATCAATGAGCCACTCTCTGAATTCAATGGGCATATCATCCAGCGGGCGGCCAATTTCGGGTTGACCAGCCAAAATAAGGACGTTTTGGCGGATGCTTTTGACGGCCTTACGGGCCACTATCGGATCTTTCTCTCGCAAAAAATCATGCAGACGTTGCACATCCGCTAAAGCGGCCGGGGACCAAATTACTTGTGACACGTTGGCAACTCAGCATTGTCACCCGATTCAAGTTTGGCTAACCATTCATCGGCTTCCGCTGCCGTCAAATGCAAACCATTACGTTGGTAATCTTCCCAGGCACGACGTGCATCTTGCTTAAACGTTTCACGTTTTTCTTCACGTTCAACATAATCCTGGATCGCCTGACGCATGATCCAATGCGCTGAGCGATGACGAACATCTGCTAAGTGCTGCACGCGTTTTTTCATATCGTCATTCAGTTTTACGGATGTTGCCATTTCTAACCTACCTAAGTATTAAAAGGTACTACCGTTTAATACTATCGCAAAAATGTCGTGTTATCCAATAATGTTTACTGAATAATAAATCAATGTCTTACCGTATGTTTTCAATTAAGCTAGTGCTGCCAACAGCACTAATCCAAAACAACTCAGCAAACCAAGAATAGATACCCATTTCGGTATAAACCGTTGTGTCTGAGAGACTTTCAGTGCAGCTATGTTCGTGATCCCGTAATAAATTAATACGGTGAAGGCACTGAGTGTCCAGGCGGCTTTAATCCCCCCAAACAAAGCGATTAGGGACATTATCGCGAAAGTTATCCATGTCGCTGCCGGTGCTGATTTACTATCGCCGCTCAACCCTGCCACTTTCGCTGGTAGATCGCCGCGCCGGCCCATTGCAAGAATGACACGGGACACCCCTAACACCAGGTTCAGAACGACACCACTCATGGCGATTACGCCTCCAGTAACCACAAGCCATCGCCAGCTATGATTAGGGATCAAGTTAGCAATATTGAAATTACTTTGCTCGAATGACTGAATACCACCTAAATGCAAAATCGTAAGGCCGACCGCAATGTAAATAGCGCTAATAACAGCCAGTGTTATGATGACGGCTTTGGGGATGTTTCGACGTGGAGCACTAATCTCTTCACCCATGGTTGCAATCCTTCCATACCCCGTAAAAGCAACAAACATCAGTGCTGCTGCGTGGAATAGTGACAAGGAAGATGATGTGACTGGGTCTACTCCAGACATGCCGCTACTGCTTAAGCCTATTCCTACGAAAGCAATTAAGCCTAGTAAACTGACGAAAACCAATAATGCATTAAGCCAATTTGTCCGGCGTACACCAGACAAGACTAGCACGGTAAACGTTAGCAGTAGTCCGACAGCGATAAATTTGACGATCCACGGAGGGACATTCAAGCCTAAGCTAATATACCAGGCAACCGCAAGCGCGGCCGTAGCTGCAGAAGCGCTTTTGGCTATAACAAAAAGTATACCAGCAATTCGGCCACTAAACGGGTTCAGGAACTGGTAACCGTATTCATACGTTCCGCCGCTAACCGGGTGCGCAACGGCAAGCTGTGCCGACGATAGACCGTTCATTAAGGCAGTCGCAGCGGCGACCAGTATGGCCAAAACCAAGCCTGAGCCCGCAATTTCAGCGCTTAAACCAACGCTGACATAGGCTCCCGTACCAACGATTGAACCCAGACCGATGACAAGTGCACCAAATAAGCCCGTTTCCCTAACTAACTTGTTCGACACGTCAATAACTCCTATTCTTGCTCGAGCTCAAATAGCGATTGATTGTTCATATAGCCAACACCTTCTGCCTGATGACAGGCCATGCAAGCGCGTTTGGCTTCTCCGAAAGCATTCCATGCAGTCTCTTTATCAGCGCTATCAAACGCTTCTTTTACGCTTTCCCATGTTCCATTGAAAAAAATACTATCAGCATTTGGTTTACGCTTAGGGCGCTTTAAGTATCCATTTTGAATAGTGGTTCTGATTTTTCGCCAGTGATAACCGGCTAGCTGATAATTTTCACGCGTCAAAGCCTCATGAACCTTTTCATAACGCTCTCCAACTTCCCACATGGGTTGATCAAAGCCGCGTAAATACCCTTGAATAAGTTGAAAACGTTCTTCACTTGAGTCCGCATTTAAAATCCAGTCATTCGGGTTTTCCTCTTGTGCTAAACTGAACGTGCTAAACAGTAACGCATAGGCCAAGAGCAAGGGGCGTGATAAAACTTTCATAGTTTCTCCTTGAATAACACAAGTTCTGGCGTACTTAAGAAATAAATATCGGATTTCGATATCGATACTCGATAACGATAGTATTGCTGAGGGTAAAATGCAAGATAGAGATTTGTTTTCTGGTTTTATTAAGTTACATATATTGCACCATGCTGCCCACGAGGAAATATTTGGCGCAGGGATGATAGATGAGCTAAGCACTCACGGATATACACTCAGCCCCGGGACACTCTATCCGATGCTGCATAAGATGGAAGTAAATGGTTATTTAAGAAGTGAAAAACGCGAAGTCAACGGGAAAATTCGTAAATACTATCGTTGCACTGAAGATGGTCAACGAGCACTGAGCTTAGCAAAGGAAAAAGCTCGTGAATTATTTGGCGAGCTTTTGGAACCTCAGGCTTAGGCCAGTTGACGCGATATTACGTTATCTAAAAAATGGTAAAACCATTAAATATCAATACATTAGGATTCTTTTGGCGAATTCTGTACGAATCCCGGCAGACCCTCAGTAATGGCGAAGCAAGCATAGAACTGGACTTTCCTTTCGGGGTTGATGTTACCGAAACATTAATTCTGGTTAACAATGCGTTAAGTCAGGTTCCGGATTACCCCGAGAACGTCGATGAGCCTCGTATTTTCTCGGCTTCCTTCTCAAGTAATGCGTTTATGTACTTTCGGGTAGCTCCAATTGAGGATAATCCTAAAAACATCAACATGATCATGATGCGCGATTACATAGAAGACAACGTTCGTCCAAGAATGTCTTCGGTCGCGGGCGTATCACAAGTGAATGTCAGTGGCGGTGCTCAAAGACAAGTTCGTATTCTGATGGATAAAGATGCACTGATTCAGTACAACGTATCGGTTGCTGACGTAAGAACATCAATAAGCGGCCGTAACAGAGATACCTCAGCCGGAGAGCTTGAACAAGGAAAACGCCGTTTCCTGCTGCGCACGGTGGGTCGTTTTGATTCGCTTGAAGAAATAGAAAACACCATTATCCGCAGAACCGGTGACAGTCTGGTTAGATTAAAAGATGTTGCTGATATCGACTTTAATCACTTTGAGCTGAACAGTGAGTCCTGGTTTAAAGGCCAGCAGGTACTGAGCCTTCAGGTTCAGCGTGAGCTGGGCTCTAATGTCATTGATATAAAATACGCGATGCTGGACGAAGTTGAGCGCATTAACGAAGAATTGCTGCGCCCGGCCGGTATGGAAATTACGCTAAATTCCGATGATGTTCGCTATGTCGAAAGTTCAGTTCAGAATGTACTGGTGAACTTACTGTTAGGCGCCCTGTTCGCAACTCTGGTTATGTATGGTTTGATGCGTTCAGGCCGCGCGACGTTAATTGCGGTTATCGGTATTCCAATTTGTACTCTGGCTGGTTTTCTGGGGCTGTTGCTACTGGACAGAACCATCAACGTCATTTCATTAGCTGGCATAGCATTTGCCATTGGTATGACTTTGGACAACACCATTGTGGTGTTAGAAAGTATTGAGCTTGAACGACGTAAAGGACTGAACCCTAAAGATGCGGCAATTGAAGGTGTGAAACGAGTCTGGACCGCGGTGCTCACCTCTACCCTGACCACCGTCATGGTTTTCCTGCCGATACTCTTTATTGTTCAGGAAGCCGGACAATTGTACTCCGATATTGCGATTGCCATTTCGGCGTCCATTATTGCTTCGATGTTTGTTTCTGTGACCTTAGTGCCTTTACTTGCAGCTTATATTCCTGCGCAGGCAAAAACCAAAGTAACAGACAAACTGACCAACCGAATTGAAGCAATCACTAGTCGGCTTTTGCGTTCCAAAAAGTCAAAACTCAGTACCGTTGGAGTCACGTTTGTCGCAGTGGTGGCTATTTGGTGGTTTCTAATGCCCCCCGCAGAGTACTTGCCTGAGGGGGAAGAAGCTAAAACTTTTGCCACTATGAGCGCCCCACCCGGCTATAATTTGCAAACTATGTCTGCGATTGGAGACGAAATACGTGACATTTTCGACCCGGCATTAACGACGGAAGATAATGAGGTTACTCGCTCGGGAGTCACTATTCCTTCGTTAAAAACAATGAGCTTAAGCGTCGCTCCGTCGAATATTAGAATTATTGCCGAAACCCGGGATAAAAGCCGGATTGATGAACTTATGGAAGTCATCACCGAAGTTTATGAACGCTACCCCGGCATGCGGGCCTTTGCAGCTAAAGGCTCCATTATCAGCAGCAATGATGGTGGTACCCGTAGCATTAATGTCGATGTTGGTGGACAAGAGCTCAACGAAGTTTATGCGGCCGCACGAGCCATTTATGATCGCTCGCAAGAGGTTTTCGATGACCCCAGAATTCAATCTACACCGAACTCTCTTACTCTGGCCCAGCCTTTATTAGAGGTGCGTCCTGACTGGGAACGGATGAGTGAATTAGGTCTGGATGCGGACAGTTTTGGTTATGCTGTTTCTGCATTAACTGACGGCGCCTTTGTCGGTGAGTATTTTCAGGGTGACGATAAAATTGATATGTACCTGTATAGCAATAAAGGCACAGAAGTGACACCGGAGATGCTGGATGACTTGCCACTACTTAATGTCAACGGTCGGCCTGTGGTACTGAATGCTATAAGCGATGTACGCGAGATTGTTGATACCAGTACCGTGCGCCGGGTCGATAGTCGCCGTACAGTAACCTTAAACATTATACCTCCGGAGTCAGTTGCACTTGAATCTGGAGTTGAAATAGTTCGTTCAGACGTCTTGCAGCACTTACGGAAGCAAGGTGTCATAGCTGCCGATATTTCAACCCAGTTATCTGGGGCCGCTGACCAGCTTGCAGAAACCCAGGCGGCCTTAAGTGAAAACTATGTTATTTCCATAGCCATTATTTACCTACTGATGGTCGCCATTTTTGCGCACTGGGGGTATCCGCTACTGATAATGGCAACCATACCCATGGGGATAAGTGCGGGGATAGCCGGGCTGGCTCTTATGAATGGTGTGGGTCAGCTTTTACCTGCTATTGGGTTACAGCCTCTGAGCCAACCGTTTGACATGATCACCATGCTTGGCTTCCTCATTCTTATGGGAACCGTCATTAATAACCCCATTCTGGTCATTGAGCGGGCAATTTATCTTCGCGATAAAGAGAACTACTCACTTAAAGAGGCGGTTCAGGAAGGTTTGCTGTCGCGCGTCCGCCCGATAACCATTACCACCTTAACCACGCTATGCGGTATTGCGCCTCTGGTTTTTATACCCGGAGCCGGCACGGAATTGTATCGGGGCGTTGGTGCTATTGTGATGTTTGGTTTAATCGGCGCAGCATTAGTTACTGTGTTTACCTTGCCAGCTTTATCGGCGTTGGTACTTAAAGGGAGAAAGATCAATTCCTAGAAAAATAAACATTATTAAGCTACTTTTCTGCTGTAAAGATTTTGTAAACTGCCGATAGCCTATTACGAGAGCTTTCCGACGATTGAGTAAGGAATATTAATGAAAATCGTACAGCAGTTAAGTATCACACAGAGACTTATATCATTATTGGGTATCGCCGCTCTGGGGACTGCCCTGATGGTAGCCTTTATGATGTTCTTACTGAATAACCTGTTGGTCAAGGAAGAGAAACGTAAGCTCGATTCCGTTCTTGATACTGCTCACAGTGTGGTCAGTCATTACCACCAGCAATACCTAAACGGTAATTTGACTGAGGAAGAAGCAAAAACTAAAGCTTATACCAGTCTCGACGAGATTAGATACGAAGGCAGCGAATACATTTTCACACTGAATCGTGATGGAATTCTGGTTCAGCATCCTTTTACTAAACAATTAGTTGGTAAGGATGTAATGAGCTATGAGGATCCTGAAGGAACACGTCTTTTCCAGGAAATGGTTCGCAAAGCACGTTCGGCCAACGAAGCTACAGTAGAATACGTTTGGCAAAAAGGCAGTGATGCCAATAACCTCGTCGCGAAAGTCAGCCGGATACGAGTTTTTGAACCATGGAATATTATCCTTGGTACAGGACAGTACAGCGACAACATTACCGCTATTCTATGGCAGGAGTTTTTTAAATTAGCTGGTTTAGCCGTTGTTTTATCCGTGCCCCTGCTTTTGTTATTTGTTGTCATCATACGCAGTATCACCAGCCCTTTAAAAACCATTAATAGTGCTATGTTCGACATCGCCGAAGGCGAAGGCGATTTGACTAGACGACTGAATGAATCGGGTTCTGATGAGCTTGCCCGACTAGCAAAATCATTCAACACCTTTGTTCACAAAATTCAGCAACTTGTTCAAAGTGTGCAGGAAAGTGCCAAAAATGAGAGCGAAGCTGCAAGTCAACTGACTGAGTTATCGGGTACCAGCAGCCGTCAAAGTGATGAACTTAGCTCGCAAACAAGTTCTGTTGCGACAGCCATCACCGAACTGTCGTCCTCCGCTGCAGAAGTTGCTGATCACGCTCGTCAGGCTGCCGACTCGGCTAATACGGCAGACGAAGAAGCTGGGCGCTCAGCTATTATCGTACGAGAATCCGTTAATAATATTGAAGCACTAACCTCTGAGCTGGGTAAAGCAGGCGAAAAAGCCCGCTTACTGCAAGACGGCTCTGACAAAATAGGAAACATACTCGGCGTCATTGTTGCTATAGCAGAACAAACCAACTTACTGGCGTTAAATGCGGCTATTGAGGCTGCTCGCGCTGGCGATGCCGGACGAGGGTTTGCGGTCGTTGCCGATGAAGTTCGAACGCTGGCAACCAGAACTCAGCATTCAACGGATGAAATTTCTTCAATTGTGGAAAGTATCCAGGGTGCGATTAAAGATGTGAGCCAGATCATCAGCGATGTTGAACGTCGCTCGTCCTCTACAAACGAGGAGGCTCTGAAAGCCGAGCAAGCGATAAGTCAGATTCAGGAAGCCGTTGCGAATATATCGAGCATGAATATACAAATTGCTTCTGCGACCGACGAGCAGAGTCGGGTAACTAAAGATCTGAACGAGAATATCACTGGCATTTCCGACCTTTCTCAAGCCAATCAGGACGCTAATACACGCGTTGCTGAAGTCAGTCGGGATTTGAGTAAAAACAGTATTGATTTGAGTCAACTTGTCAGT
>Ga0207888_100320_pt1 | contig 20930 bp, 22 predicted proteins | sample LinPmetageLP43_FD_184055 | JGI IMG/M metagenome (GOLD analysis project Ga0207888, IMG submission 184055) | Marine viral communities from the Pacific Ocean - LP-43 (SPAdes) | ecosystem: Environmental > Aquatic > Marine > Oceanic | place: Pacific Ocean | collected 2010-08-27 | reverse complement strand
GGGAAGAAATTTAACATTTTTAAAAATGAAAATATCAACCGTCCGTTTCTTCCATTCGCCTTAAAAGTGTTGCTTTTAGTCTATCAATAAACTTGGTTTAGTCGATTTTCCGTTCTCTTATTTCGAGAAAAGTTCTATAAACGTTACCAAGATTAAGTTCAAAAATATCTTCACAAGCTGAAGCCATTTCTTTAATACCAGCTGTACCGCTTTTTATCGCTCCAGAAGCCTGTAAGGCATAAATCAATTCAATCAGGTCAGTTTTTGAAGCCGTCCAGCCAAGGCGCTCACCATTGGCTAAAGTGTTTAGTTTATTTGAAATACCGTAGGACTGATCTCTTAAATAACTTAATTCCTGAACGTAGTGATTTATTAAGAGGTCATAGGCCATAATTTTAGCAATTGCGTTATCGTGACTTGTAGAAAATTCAGCATCAGTATAGAAATGGGAAGTGTCCGAAACCAGACTAATTTTATCTTTACCTCTTATAAAGTAAAATTCATCTAAAACCGTAGATTCCTCCCGGTAATATTTAATAAAGTCGATATTCCGGCGGTTACTTTCTTGAAGTTTTTGAATTTCTTCGTCTATAAAGATCTGTTGAGATTGAATCGTTCCCGCCGGGCGATTAATCAAAAAATTATACAGTTTAGCATAGAATTTCAACCTGCTATAAACATACGGCTTGTGCTTTTTGAAAAATGTTATTTCATTTTCTTTATTTTTGAAATTATTATCTCTAATACATAGCCGAAGTTTTTGTAAATATTTCCTTGAGATTGTAATTCCCTTTTCAACTACATTGAAATCATTAACGTTGGACTCCTCTATTTCTAATATTTCATTTTTGAAATCTTCTATTATTTTAAGTAAATCTTTTTCCAAATTTAATCTGGGTTTAAATGTTAATAAAATAAAACCCACATTATTGACAACTGTAATTTTGGGGTTTAAGAAATCGCATTTTGCATCTTAACATCGTTTCCAATACGACTTAATACAAAACACCTAAATCATTTGGTGTCATAAAGAGAGACTAGTTAAAATACACGCTCTATAAATGTTACTTTATTACCATTATTAGGCTTTTTAATTCGTTAGGTTTATTATTACATTATATTCAAGCCTGTAAAAGTTTGAGGAACTCAAGTCTACGCATCTCTTATTTAACTTGAATAGCCTTATTTCTATGATTGCTAACATAATACAACAGTAAAAGAAACCCTAACAAGACCACTTGTGCCATTAGAGTTTCATTTGTAGGATACACGCCCAACCAATCTATCTTAAGGGAAATAGGGAAACTAGTGACTGATACCCAGCCTGCCTCTTGGACGGCGTGAACCCCTTTCCCAATCAAGATTATCGCAAGTAAGGTTATTACCCAAGATGAGTATCTAAAAAGTTGCCTTACCGGAATTCTTTTGGAATATTTTACAAAAATAACGGCAAGCAATGCTATCAGTGTAAAAGCAGCAATTACGCCCAAACCTATGGAAGACCCATCGCCAGTTTTGGTCTCTAAGCTAATGGCCTGTAAAAAAAGGATGGATTCAAAGGCTTCCCTAAATACTACCATAAAAGAAAATACGGCCAATCCTAACATTTTCTCCCCTCTTAGTTGTTTGCCTATCTTTTTTTCTATAAATTCTTTCCACTTTTTTGAATGGGAATGATTATGCAACCAAAACCCAACAAATGCTAACACTATTACCGCTATTAAAGAAATTAATCCCTCCATAATCTCACGGTTCTTACCACTAATACCTATTATCCAATCTGAAAGGAACCATCCTGCAATTCCTATTAAAATGGCCATAATCCACCCTCCGTGTACATACGGGAGCGCTTTTTTTGTGCCTGAAGTTTTTATTAAAGCCAGAATCAGGGCAATGATAAGGAATGCTTCAAGCCCCTCGCGCAACATAATAGATGCTGCCAAGAAAAAAGAAAGCCAATAGTTGAGCTTCGTATCCCTCATCAATTGGTCTGCACGGTCTATCATTGATAGCGCATCAGCGATTTCAGCTTGTACTGTGGAGATGCTTTTAGAGCTCTCTATAGCTTGTCTAACCGCCATCATTTGCTGCTCTAGTTGTGAGGTAAATTCTGGGTCGTTGGCTTTCAAGCGTACCTCCACTGGTTCAATACCTTCGAGATACGCATTTAAGGCATTTTGACGTGCAGATTTTTTATTGCCCTCCTTATAATCTAACAGAACAGTGTTCAGGTAATTTCTTGCAACAACAAGACTATTTTCGGTCGAGGTCTCGTGAAGAGAAAAAATTCTTATAGCTTTCAATTTTTTATAAGTAACGGAATCTTCGTAACCCAACTTTTGAATCAATTCCTTATCGGATAGAGTAGCCACATCTTTTAAGGAAACTTCATTAGAGACTTTGTCAAATATTTCCTTTAGCTCAAGCGAATCCGCAGAAGAGGCATTAAACCTCAGGGATTTGATATAAAAGGAAAGATCCCATACTTCTTTATCGCTCAACATACCGAAACTTTGCATTGCAGTACCTTCTACGCCAAGTTTAATAGTATTGTAGGCCTGGAACGGGGACACCTCACGCATAACGGTATCGTTCAAAAAATTTGTGGGTGCTGGATTTAAACCCACCGCCAGTTTGCCCTTTCCATTGCCGCTTGCTCCGTGACATTGTATGCAATTGTTCAGGAATAGCTTCTGTCCATTATCAATATTTGGCCAATTAAGTGGGCTAATTTCAAATTCCGTAAAATTGATAATAGCCCACTTGACTTTTGAAGTGACAGCTTTTATTTTTTGATGGGAAACCTTGTTTAGTACATTTGCTCTCAAATCCATCAAATTCCTCTGTATTTGATTCGCCTGCTTTTTAGTGAGCTCAAGTTTCTTGCTTAGAGAGAGGATGGTTTCACTAAATTCTTTCATTTCAAGATATTCACCTTCATCTATTATAACCCCATTTTTAACTGCTGCGGGATAATCTTTTGAGAGATAATCCAATAAATGGATTATAGTCTGAATGTTGGATTCGTCTTTTATCGTCGTAGCATAGATGTTTGAATAACTCAATAGAGCAATGAGACCCACTATAAAATTGTATAAATAACGCTTGTGTTGTAACATAAAAATCTTTTATAATAATTACTATTTTTATTTAGACTAAATAAAAACAAAAATACACTTAAAAATCAATCCATTCGAAAAAGAGTGGTTAAAAAAATTCTCACTGAGTTACTTCAGTGCGAAATCTTTTAAAAAGAAATGGAACAAGAGGATAGCTGCGATAAAAATTACTATTAGGGCTATAGATGCCAATAACTTATCTCTTTTGGTTATTTTACTCTTAGACCTTTTCTCCCTTCTTCTTATCCTTCGGTTTAACGACATAATTTAATTACAAGCATTCAAGACACGGTTTACCTTGCAAAAGAGACAGTCCCCTGAATAATGCAAACTTTCTATCCTTAAATGGAATACGATATCATCTAAAGAAATCATTTAGTTAAACATTAAATTTTCAACTCCCACCATTATTAGATAAATTAAAAGCCTTTAACTTTTATTCATTATTTCAACTTTATTTATTCGAAAAGAGCAGGTAAAAGAAATAAAAAATGGCTTCAAAGAAATAAAAAATAAGTACTACAGTAAAGATTCCGGCAAGTGCTAAGATGCCATACAGTCTGTCTTTCTTCGTTATGGTACTTTCTACAGGTCTTTCATCCTTTTTTCTCTGCCTTCTCTTTCTTCGATTTTGAGACATTTTTTCATTTTTTTTGCTTCTTGAAATTTTAAATCATTTCCAATTCATTTTCTGTAATCGAATGGCATTGAGTATTGCCAGAAAGGCCACTCCAACATCTGCAAAAACAGCCTCCCACATTGTAGCCATCCCCATTGCGCCCAAAATCATAACAATGATTTTTACACCAAAGGCCAAACCAATATTCTGCCAGACGATACGACGTGTAGAACGACCGATTTTTATTGCTCTTGCAATTTTTGAAGGTTGGTCGGTCTGGATGATAACATCTGCCGTTTCAATGGCCACATCGCTGCCCAAGCCACCCATTGCGATGCCAACATCGCTCGCTGCCAATACGGGGGCATCGTTGATACCATCACCAATAAAGGCTACTTTAGTGCCAACCTGTTTTTTTAAGGCCTCTACTTCGTTTAACTTATCTTCAGGAAGCAGTCCGCCTTTTGCCCAATCAACACCCATTTCTTTTGCCACTTGTTGGGTTATGGAATCCTTGTCTCCAGATAGCATTATGATTTTGGAAATACCCGATTCCCGAATCTGCTTTATTGCTTCGTGGGCATCTTCTTTCAGTTCATCCGCAATGGTTATATAGCCGGCAAAATTGCCATCAATAGCGACCATAACGATTGATTCTACTATTGTATCGGTTTCCGCAGGAACTTCTATTTTATTGGCTGTCATCAAAGCCTTATTTCCTGCCAAGACCATTTTTCCGTTAACGGTACCCTTGAGGCCTTTGCCTGCTATTTCCGTTACTTTCGTGGCGCTGAATTTTTTTATTGGTAATTCGTACTGCATAACGGCACGGGCAATGGGGTGTGTGGATTGCTCTTCCATTGCGAGCAGATAGTTCATAAACTCTTTTTCTGTAAAAGCAGAACTTACAATTTGCTTGATTTTAAAAACCCCGTGGGTTACGGTTCCGGTTTTATCCATAACCACGGTATTCACTTGGGTCATTGTATCCAAAAAGGACGCACCTTTGAAGAGAATACCATTTCGGGATGCAGCACCCAATCCGCCGAAATAACCCAGAGGAATGGAAATGACCAACGCACAGGGACAGGATATTACAAGGAAAATCAATGCCCTGTACAACCAATCACTAAATACATAATTTTCAATAATAAAATAGGGCAGGACCGTTAAGCAAATAGCCAAAAAAACTACGATAGGGGTGTAAATGCGAGCGAATTTTCTAATGAACAATTCGGTCTTTGATTTACGAGCGGTCGCATTCTGCACCATATCCAGGATCCGGGCTATGGAACTGTCCTTGAATTCTTTTGTTGACTGAATCTCGATAACACCTTCTAGATTTATGCTTCCTGCAAATACCTTGTCACCCTTTGAAATTGCATCGGGCTTGCTTTCTCCCGTAATGGCAGCAGTGTTTACCGATGCCTTTTGAGAAAGTAGCACTCCATCCAAAGGAATTTTTTCCCCTACCCGGATTTGAACTTTTTCCCCAATTTCTACAGTTTCAGGGTCAACCGAAACATAATCGCCGTTCCGATAGACCAAAGCCGTATTGGGTCTTACATCCAATAGTGCCTTTATGTTGCCCTTAGCTCTTTTTACGGCTGCGTTTTGGAACAGTTCGCCTACGGCATAAAAAAGCATTACCGCAACGCCTTCAGGATATTCGCCAATGGCAAAAGCTCCTAAGGTTGCAATGGACATCAAAAAAAATTCGGTAAAGAAATCCCCCTGTTTAATACTTTCCCAACCCTCTTTTATTACAGGAAATCCAACTGGGATATACGCAACCACGTACCAGAGGATGCGGATCCAGCCCGAAAATTGGGGAAATGTTTCAAAATAGTCAAAAAGGATGCCTGCTATCAGCATTACAAAACTGAATATGGAAGGTATATATTCCCTAATGCTCAGCTGTGATGAAACTTTGTTATTCATAGAATTTTCCTTTTTGCCGCTATCATCGACCTTGAGATCCCTTAAGTTTAATTTTTTCTTTTTCATATTTCTGTATTTTTATTTGCCCGAATCCAATGAAATAGCCTCAAACTGATTTAAATACGTTCATTATTGATCGTTGTTTAAAACTGTTCCGTTACCTTCAATATATTTCGACTTTTTCTTATTCGATATTTTTAGGTCTTTACGCCGTTTATTTTGAAAAATCAGAAGTGAAATCACGCCCGTACTGATCCAAACATCCGCAGTATTGAATACCGGGTCAAAAAACGTAAATTTGTTACCTCCCCATTGCGGCAACCAATCCGGAAGCCTTGTATCTATAATCGGAAAGAACCACATATCCACTACATTGCCATTTAAAAATCCAGAATAACCACCGCCTGACGGGAATATTTTTGCAATGTTCTGAAGCGCTGGATCGCTTTTTTCAAAAATAATCCCGAAGAAAGCTCCATCAATCAAATTGCCCAGCGCACCTGCGTATATAAATGCTGCACAGATTATAAAAATCTTGGCATATCCCTTGCTAATCATCTTTTTGATATAAAAAGTTCCCCAAACAATGGCGGCTAATCGGAATAAGATTAAAACAACCTTGGCTAGATATCCTTCACCAAACTTTAATCCCCAGGCCATCCCGGGGTTTTCCAAGAAATGTAAGCGAAACCAATCCTGGCCAAATACATAACATTCCTCTCCATAATAGAAATGGGTCTTTACATATATCTTTATTGCCTGGTCTATAGCCAACAACAGTAAAATCAATAAGACTATATTTCTTTTCTTCATAATTGTTTTGGTGTCACTCTATGCTTTGCAAAAACGCACATTTTAATTATTTGGACAATTTTAAAATCTTAATCGCTCCCTGCATAACAAACGTGAAAACAATAGCGCCAATAACCAAATCTGGCCATTTACTATCTAAAAAATATACCAAGGTTCCGGCTAAAATGACACCTCCGTTCACTATAATATCGTTGGAGGTAAAAATCGCGCTCGCCTGCATATGGGCTTCCTTACTTTTGGCTTTGTTAATCAACCAAAGTGAAATAAGATTACCAAGTAAGGCAAATATGGAAACAATGATCATCCATTGGAATAAAGGTGTTTCGCTTTCAGTAAAAAACCTTCTCAATACTTCCATAAATCCAAGTGTCGCTAGGGCCATCTGAAAGTATCCGCTGAATTTCGCCACTTTCTTTTTTCTAGCAATAGCACCGCCGACCGCAAAAAGACTCAACGCGTACACGATGGAGTCTGCCAACATATCCAACGAATCTGCAATAAGACCCATAGAAGAAGAAATCCAACCCGTGGTCATTTCGATGACGAAAAAGCCAAAATTGATTCCTAAGACCCACCAAAGAATCTTTTTTTGTTTGGATTGGTCTTCCATTACAGGAGGTTCGGCTTCTTCGGTTCCCTGAAGTGTTTCATTGAACTTTAATTCGGCAATTGATGAACGTATCTCCTCGATCGCATCTAAATGGTACACTTCCAACTTTCTGTTGGGTATATCAAAATCCAAGTATTTTACTTGAGTGTAAGCCTCCAACTTCATCCGAATCATTTGTTCTTCGGAAGGGCAGTCCATTTTACTGATTTTAAAAGTGCTTTTCTTCATTATTATGTGCTACTGGGTTATTAAATTTAAAACTTGATTACTTGCTATTTGAAATATTCAAGTTTGCTCCACTTTTGTTAAGATCTACTATTTTTAATTTTATCTTTAATATATGTCTCGGCTTCGCCTAGGGTAGTTATTTTTTCTGCTTCATCATCTGAAATGGCTATATTAAACTCATTTTCAAACTCCAGCATCAATTCCACCATATCCAAAATATCCGCCCCGAGGTCTTCACTAAAATTTACTTCTGGTCTCAACAAGTTTGGATGTCTTCCAAATTTATTGGTCAGGAGCTTGTTGAACCTTTTTTTAAAATCTTCCATCTGTCTTTCATTTATTTATGCGATTCTATATATTTTTCCAAGATTGACTTTAAACTATCTAGATATTCAGAGAATGAGTTAACGGTAAGCTCGGATTGATCACTATAGGAAATGGTAATTGGGTTTTCATCAAGATATTGGTATAGTTCAGGGTAGTCCTGTTCAATCCTCAATGTCAATTCGTTAATTTCCTTAGTCAATTGCTGAAGCGTCTTCATTCTTTTTTAATTTTATTGTGCCAGTTTTTGTAAAAATTAAATATGCAATGCCCTATCATCGGTAGCGGCTAAACACGCCTCCTTAAAGGTCTCGGAAAAAGTGGGATGCCCGTGTGACATTCTTGCAATATCTTCGGCAGATGCCCTAAATTCCATCGCTACCACCGCTTCGGTATAACTATCTGCGATGCGAGGCCCTATCATATGTACACCCAATATCTCATCGGTGTGCTTATCTGCGATTACCTTGATAAAACCATCGGTATCCATACTTATCTTTGCCCGTGCATTTGCCTTAAAAGGGAAAGAGCCTGTTTTTATAATTCTATTGGCCTTCTTCAGTTCTTCTTCCGTCAAGCCTACGCCGGCAACCTCGGGCTGGGTGTACACGATATTTGGGATGAGCGAATAATTAATATGGGGCTTTTGGCCAACAATCGTTTCGGCTACAAAAACGCCTTCTTCACTAGCTTTATGGGCAAGCATTGCTCCCCGAATTACGTCTCCTATGGCATATACCCCTTTGACATTGGTTTCAAGGTTTTCGTCTACTGATATCTGTCCTTTTTCATTGATTTCCACTCCTATATTCTCAAGTCCTAAATTGGCGGTGTACGGGTTACGACCAATGGCCATAAGGCAAAAATCGCCTTCTAAACTCATTTCTTTTTTATTGGAAAGGTTTTCCGCTTTCAATTCCACTTTGTCGTCCATTGTTGTTGCTTCCGTAACCTTATGTTCCAAATAAAATTCGATCCCTTGTTTTCTTAAGGAACGGTGCAATTGATGTCCCAAAGAGCTATCCATACTGGCTATGAGACTTTCAAAATATTCTACAATAGAAACCTTTGAACCCAAGCGGGCGAATACGGAACCTATCTCTACACCGATAACCCCGCCGCCAACGACCATTAAATGTTTGGGGATTTCTTGTAAGGCAAGGGCTTCGGTAGAAGAGATAATCCTCTTTTTGTCGATTTTGATATTAGGTAGCGAAGCGGGTTTGGATCCGGTGGCAATAATGATTTTATCGGTTCCTATGGTTACCGTTTTATCTTTACCCTTAATTTCAATCGTATTTTTGTCCTTAATACTGCCGTGGCCTTCATATATGCTAACTTTGTTCTTTTTCATCAAATAGTCAACTCCATTGATGATTTCCTTTACGACGTCCTGAACCCTTTGGTTCATTTTTACGATATCGACATTTGCTTCTTTTACATCAATCCCAAAATTTTCAAATTGATGTTTTAGTTTGTAATAATGTTCAGAGGCTTCCAGCCAGGCTTTTGAAGGGATGCAGCCCACATTAAGACAGGTGCCTCCCAACGTGCTGTACCTTTCAACAATGGCCACTTTTAAACCTAACTGGGCGCAACGGATGGCACTTACATACCCACCCGGGCCAGATCCTATAATTGTTACATCAAATTTTTCCATAGTTACATAATTTTGTTTAAGTTAGAGAAGGTGCAAGAAACCTTAACCTAATCATTAGGCGCAAGGGTTCAGAGTTCTCGTCATCCACCTGTTATTTCTCCCTGCATTTTTTACATATCCCTATTAAGACCAAATTCACATTGTTTACCTCATATTCGTCCGGCAAGCTTTCTTCCGGTATCTTATTTGGTAAACAGGTTGTTTTTCTACAATCGGTACAATGAAAGTGCATATGTAAATCTGTACCGTATGTATTCGCGACGTTTTCATCAGAAACTGCATATTTCGCAATGGCAGTTCCATCGTCTATTTGGTGTACCATTCGTTTTTCCTCAAAAAGTTTAATTGCCCTATAAAATGTAGTTTTATCCGCTGTTTTATCTACTTCGCTCTTAATGACAAAAATTTTTTGCATTTCCCTTAAGGTTACGGCACTTTGCTTCCTTTTCAGGAACTTGTATATCTTCGACCTCATTTGAGTAGGTCGAATACCGTGATTTGATAGTGTCTTTTCTGTTTTGGTCATTGTAATCTGATCTTAAGGACAAAAAACAATTGTCCAAAATAACTTGAGTATGATCGCTGCATATAACATGCTTGTGCAATGGTCATTTTCATTTTTCCTTTTCTTCTGAATTCATTTTATGGGATTTTGAGTTATTAATAAAATCATTTTTTTTAATTAAAATCGTAAAGAAAGTCCACCACCTGCCCCAAAACGGTTGTCGTAACTGCCCATTAGGGAAAAATTCTTGGATAGAAAATATTCAACACCGCTACTCCAGGTAACTTCTTTTTTGAAATTATCACCTTCCGGCAACTCATCTACCCAACCAAAATCCGCTTGGTACTCGTACATCCCAAACAATATTGTTCTTGGAAAAATACTGATTGCACGGCTCAAGCTGATCTGCGGCCGCAGTTTGCTGTCCATTCGCACATCCAATGTAAATAGGTAAGGAGTTAGGTACCGTATCCCAGCTATTGCCGTTGTTGTTATTTCATCAAGACTATCCTCCATTTTGTTCTCTATGTTAACCCCACCAAAAACGGTCAGGTAATCATAAAGGTATCTATCATAGGCAGCTTCTACCTCCATATTTTTGTTCCACCCGTATTCTCCCCTGAAACTAAATTGGTTACGAATATTGGATGAAATAAGGTTCAACGTGGTCATATGTGATGCTGCATCTATCATTCCATAGGAATAGTATTGATCTGTCTCATCTAGAAGTTTGGACACGGGATATTCCTCTAATCTAGGATCCCGAGGGGTATCGTAGCTTACAATACGGGCCATACCGCTTACCAAATGGTATAGGATATGGCAATGAAAAAACCAATCGCCATACTCATTGCCATAGAATTCAATGGTTACCTGTTGCATTGGAGGAACATTGACCGTGTGCTTTAAAGGGGAATATTCTCCATTTTCATTGATCACCCTGAAAAAGTGACCGTGAAGGTGCATCGGGTGGTGCATCATAGTAAGGTTGTTGAAAGTAATCCGGGTTACCTCGTCTCCCTTTATCTTGATTTTATCCGCTTCGGATAATGGCACACCGTTCATACTCCAGATATATCGTTGCATATTTCCGGTAAGGTTCAATAGGATTTCGGTTACGGGCACATCGGGATCATAACTGGTCCTTTCTGGAGCTTTCAAATAGTCGTAGTTGTATTCTGAAAACATATCCATTCCCTGCATTCCGTCTTTTTCGTCCATTTTCATTTGATTCATATCATCCATTTGAACAGGCTCTTTCATATCGGAATCCTTTTTGGTGTCCATCTTTGCTATTTTGGAAGGATCCATCTGGATTGAATCCTTTTTCATTGCCATACCCTTCATTTTGGACTCGTCCTTATTCATTGTGCCCATATCCATATCGTTCATTCCTTCCATCTGCATATAATCGACCTTTTGCATACCCCAATCCTCAGCCATTTTATAAGGATCTACCTTACTAGGCCTAAATTTTAAGCCGGGTGCGCCCATTCTCATCTTCATTTTGGCCATTTGCTGCATCATCCCTATCTTATCGGGCTTGGGAACGTCAGGGGCATCAATGATCGGGCCTTTACCCAAATAAGCAGTTGCGGTACCGGAGCCATCCTGGGCCATAATTTTAAATTCAAGTTTGCCATTCTCTGGTATGGTCACGATGAAATCGTAGGTTTCTGCAACCGCAATGAATGTTTTGTTCTTTTTTACGGGAACAACATCCAACCCATCTGCCGAGACAAGCAAAGGGTCCGGGCCGCCAAATGTCATCCAGAACGAAGTGGAGGCAGAGCCATCAATGATACGGAGACGTACTTTTTCCCCGGGTTTGAATTCAGGATAATCCACTTTTTCCTCTCCGTTGATGAGAAAGGCAGGATAGTAAATATCTGCTATATCCGCACTTTCCATACGTTGTCTCCAAAACTCAAATTGAGCGCCCAGCGCACCCCTGGCAATTACTTGGTTAAGGGGCGTAGCAGTTCCTTTTCTAATATTGTACCATTCTGTGCCTCGTTTTAAAAATCGCATTACGTCCCTTGGCTTTTCGTTCGTCCAGTCAGAGAGCACTAAAACCTGCTCCCTGTCATACTCCAATGTTTTTTCCCTCGGCTGTATCACAATGGAACCAAAAACACCGCTCTGTTCCTGCAACATCGTATGGGAATGATACCAATAGGTGCCGGATTGTTTTATTGCAAATTCATATTTCAAGGTTTTGCCGGGTTCTATAGGTGGTGTAGAAAGGTAGGGGACACCATCATAAAAATTAGGCAGCAACATTCCGTGCCAGTGAATGGAAGATTCTACGCTCATTTCATTTTTAACATAAATAATGGCATATTCCCCTTCGTTAAAATTTAAGGTGGGTCCTGGTATTTGTCCATTCACGGTCATACCCATAACTTGCTTGCCCGCTTTGTTAACCTGTTCTTCCCGCAAGGTCAAGGTGTATTCCCGCATAGGCAGATTGTCAACATTACCTTCTATGGATTTTTCTGTTTGTGCCTGTAGCCCTACGGCAACTAAAAAGGCAAAATAGATCGACAGAGTTGCTTTCATAATAATTATTTTACATTAAATTTTATTTATATGGTTCCTAATTTTCATATTATCCATCGACATTAAAAGTTTCGATATCAGTGATAACATAATCTAAAGCAAAATTAAACGGGATTTATCACAAAATACGAGCTTCTAAATCACTTTTACTTCTTATAAGCCAAAAGCCTTAGTGCATTAAAAACTACAAGCAATGTGGAGCCTTCGTGGATGACCACTGCAATACCGATATTAGCAAGCCCAAAAATGGTCGATGGTATGAGCAGGGCAACAATACCGAGACTGACCCAAAGGTTTTGCTTGATAATGGCCTTTGCCTTCCTGCTCAAACCTATGGCAAAGGGCAGGGTTTCCAGCTTATCAGCCATTAGGGCAATGTCCGCAGTTTCCAAGGCTACATCACTGCCCGCTGCACCCATTGCTATGCCCACGGTACTGTTTGCCATCGCGGGCGCATCGTTCACACCGTCGCCTATCATTGCGACTTTGGATTCTTGTTCTTTTAATTTTTTAATGGCATCAACCTTTTCCTCCGGTAACAGGCTTCCCCAGGCATCGGTCAACCCAATTTCTTTAGCGACGGCGTCGGCAACCTTTTGATTATCCCCGGTTAGCATTATCATCCGCTTGATACCGATTTCCTTTAATTTTTTAAGTGTTTCCTTGGCTGCTTCCCGCGGGGTGTCCATCAGGGCGATGATACCGATGTATTCTTGATTTCTGCGAATAAGCATCGTGGTATTTCCGCCACCTTCAAGTTCCCTTACCTTGTTGGATATTTCTTCGGATGGTTTTGCTTCATCGAGGTCTTCGTACAAGTCAAGGTTTCCAATATAGATTTTATCATTTCCCAAAGAAGCTTTGATACCTTTTCCGAGAACTGCTTCCAAATCTGACGCATCGATAATTTCAGTACCTTTCAGACGTTCCTTTCCATCGCGAACCACGGCTTTGGCCAAGGGATGGTCACTCAAGTTTTCAACAGCAACAGCTATCTTTAACAGTTCATTTTCTTCAATATCCCCTAATGGTACTACTTCGGTAAGTTTGGGCTTGCCTTCTGTAAGCGTGCCTGTTTTATCAAAAGCCAAAGCCGTAATGACCCCTAAATCCTCGAGTGGTCGCCCACCTTTGATAAGAACACCGCCACGTGCTGCCCGTGCCACACCGCTCAATACGGCACTTGGTGTTGAAATGGCCAGTGCACAGGGACTGGCGGCGACCAATACGGCCATTGCACGGTAAAAGCTGGCACTAAAAGGCTCGTCAATGACCAGAAAGGCAAAGAGTAGGATACCAACCAGTATCAGTACGGATGGCACAAAGTATTTTTCGAATTTATCTGTCAGCAGTTGCGTGGGGGACTTTTGGGTCTGCGCTTCGTTGACCAGTTTGACCAGTCGGGACAGGGTAGAGTCTTTGGCTTCTTTGATTACCTTAATTTCCAACATACTATTACCGTTGATAGTTCCAGCAAACACGCGGTTTTCGTCCTTGATATCATCGTCTTTCGAATAGTCCTTGTTCGTATCTTCCACGGGAAGTTTGTCCACGGGTACACTTTCCCCAGTAATAGGTGCCTGGTTTACACTGCTTTTTCCATTGACCACGACGCCATCTGCTGATATTTTACTATTGGGCTTGACCACTATAATATCGCCAATACTCAATTTCTCAATCTCAACTTCTACAGTCTTGCCATCTTTTTTAAGCAATGCTGTTTTTGGTGCAAGGTCTGCAAGCGCGGCAATGCTTTTTCTTGCCTTGTTCATTGCGTAATGTTCCAAGGCGTGCCCAAGGCTAAATAAAAACAACAACAGTGCACCTTCTGCCCATTCTCCCAGAATGGCGGCACCAATGGCAGCGACCAGCATTAAAAAATCAATTTCAAAACCACCCTTGGCAACAGTTTGAATCGCTTCCTTGGCCGTAAAGAAACCACCGAAAAAGTAAGCGCCAATGTACAAAGTAAGACTAACCCAATCTGGGATGGATTCCACATAGGAAAGCCCGAAACCTATCCCGAGAAGTGCCCCACAGATAATGGAAAAAATAAGCTCCGTATTTTTACCGAAAACCCCACCGTGGGCGTGCTCTTCTCCTTCCTCGTGGGTCTCGCCCTCCTTGTGCTCGTGGCCCTTTGTGGAAGTTTGCTCTTTAGTATCTTCCTTCTTTGAACGCACCTCTTTTTTTTTGGATGCTTTGGTGTAATCATTTTCGTTTGAAGCACTCCGCTGAATCTGAAGGTCTTCTTTTTCAATTTGTTTACTTATTTCATCAAAATTCGTTTGCTTTTTATCAAATTCAAGTCGTACCATTCCAGAGGCCGAAACGGAAGCTTCCAAAACTCCATTGATTGCCAAAAGGCTTTTCTCTATGGTACGTGCCTGCCTTGTGTGTCTGATTCCTTTAACCTCTATGAGCAAATGCCCGTACTTTTCGGTAATCTCGGCACCAGTCCGCTCTGCAAGGGATTGAATGCGGTCTATAGAAATGATATCGGGGTCATAATGAAAACAGAGCTGTGGTGTGTCATCTTCCTTTGTATCGGCAACGTGCACTTTTTCGATGCCCTCTTTGGCCTGTAATTCTTGAATAAGCCTTTCAACACAAGTATCTTTTTCGTTTGGAACTTGCGGAAGTATGACTGGGATTTTTAGTTGTATTTTTTTCATTAGACTGATATTTTAGAGTATATAGTATTCGTTCGACTTCTCTCTTTTAGGAACCTCCTCGCTATTAATCATTTGTTTGAGATTTATTTCAATGGTTGTTGCCAAATCGGTTACAGGGGTATCCATAGGTTGGTTTTCAAAAGGATCCTGCATCAAAATGGATGTTTTTTCAATGGCAACAAAGATGATCGGGATAAAAAAGGTAATAGCAATTTCAACAGCCACGTTCTTATCATCCAGGCCAAATGGCAACATTGTGGCGAACACATATATGATCAAATGGATTAATAGGCTATGTGCTTTCGGGAAGATCGTGTTTTTTATTCGTTCGCATTTGCCCATAGAATCGCAGAGCCTAGCTATCGTACTATCTAGTTGAATTTGTTGAAACTCGTTCACTGTTTTTTCGCTTCTTGCATCGGTTAATGCTTGTGAGTGTTTTAAAAGAATTGCATTGGGGACATTTTGATCAGAGATATCTTCAAATTTTATGTAACCGGCCACATTGGGCGAAAACGGAAGGTTTCTCAAAGATTCACCCAAAGCATAGCACCATACGATTTGGCGGTTTGCCATTTCCTGTACATTATATAAATATTGTTCATCTAACCTATCATAAAAGGAAATGGTCTGTCTGATTAGTGTACGGGAATCATTCACAATTGCTCCCCATATAATACGGGCTTCCCACCAGCGCTCATAAGCTTGATTAGTACGAAAACCCAATAATAATGCTACAGCGGTACCAAAAACCCCAGTTAACGAAATGGGGATCGAGATTTTTGCTAAAAAGCCATATTGGTCCATATAACCCACGAGAATTGCGTAGCTACCTAAAAATAATACATCATATTTTATGGTATTGAGGAAGTGGAAAATTGAAATACGTTTGTTCAGTAGCATTTTTATTGTTTAAAAGGTTATTCGATATATTACCCGCTTTATATGTAGATTGTTTTATAGATTTAAGTTTTATTCTTGAAATTTTTTCTTATTTTAAAATAGGGCAATTTTCGGGCGATCAGCAATAGGATTATAAGTAATGTGCTTGTAATACTAAGTAAGTACATCCCGAACCCCAACGCAATACCTACCCCTGCAGTTGCCCATACGGTAGCTGCCGTGGTTAACCCCACTATAGAGTTGGTTGAATTGTCCTTAAAAATAATACCAGCCCCCAGAAAACCAATGCCGGAAACGATATTGGCAACAATCCGAGTTTGGTCTGCCACATCAATATGCGTATTGATGATTGTTAAAAGTGCGGCTCCCAGACATACAGCTGCATATGTTCTGATACCGGCGTCGTGGCCATCAGTTTCCCTGTCGATGCCAATCAAAATCCCCAATAAAACTGCCAACCCTAATCGTGGCAATAACAGTAGTTCAGTTTGAAGGTCCATTTTTTATTTTTTTAAAAGGTTATTCCAATTTCAATACTAATTGTGCAAACTGTACTTGTATGGTCTTATCCAAACCTTGTATTAAGGAACCCAGACCTGTATCTACCACTAAGATCTGTCCTGTTGCACTTATCAGGCAAGACATACTTACGCCTTGTTCTATATGGGTAATGGTGGCTTTAAATTGTGATTTAAAAGTTTTCCCTTGATATATAACTTCTACCATCCAATTAAAATTGATGGGATCGTGCCGTTTTGATAAAAAATCCTGTGAAGGAATAGTGCCCGTGAACCGAAGCATTAACGGGTCTTCCTGCTTTTGTAAAATGGAATTGACTTCAGGAATATCTGTTGATAAAGTCTTAAGGTCAAGGACACCATTGACCACTTTGGAATCATAATCAAGATATAGGGCCAATTTATGGCTTTCTGCCTTAACGGGATTATTGCGGACCGAAGTCATCATTAAAATATGCCCCTCATCAGTTCTATAAATTTTTTGGGCATTGCTCTGATAAAAGCTTATAAAATAGATTATCAAGGCTATATGTTTTATATTCATAATATTAATTTTTAAAGACAGTATATTAATAAACAGCTTCCACTTTTGCTTTTAGTGCTATTAATCATTTTGCTTTAAAAAAGCATCGTAAAAGCTGCCTGCTATTAATCAAGTTTCGACATAAACCCGTATAAGCTGCTATCATTTCAATTTTAAACCTTAATGCCGCACTTTGGGCAAAATTTAGCATCTAACGGTATGCTCTTCTTACAGCTATTGCATTGTCCGTTGCCCAATGCCGAGCCACATTTTTGACAAAATAATGCGTTTTGTTCATTATCTACGTCACACTTTGGACACCGTATCAAAACCTTTGATGCTGAACGACCATCCCGGTAACCGTAATCGTGTTTTTGACCGTGTTTGCCGGAATGATGGCCACCTCGTCCCATTCCCCTGAATAAATGTTTTAAAAATCCCATATCAATATATTTTTAGTTTATTCTTTTATTAATTACCAATGGCTTGTTTTCGTTCGCTTTCAATCCATTTTTTGGCTTCCTGTTTTTGGTCTGGAGCGAAATATTTAATTTCGGCATTGCAAAACGGTTTCATAAATTCTGATGCCCACTTTTGCCACTTTTTTTCACCTACCAATGCTATTTTTTCATATTCCTTTTCGTGGTCAACAACTTTAGTGAAATCTTTCCATAGTTCTTCTATGTGCCAACCTTGAAAATCGTTCATCTCAAAATACCATCGAACCTTTAATCTTTTTGTAAGAATATTATGGATAAGCGGGTGTATTTTTTCAAAGTCCTGCTGGTTGAGTTTACCGCTGGCAATCGTGGTAACCACGTTTTCACTTTTTATATCTGTAATCTGTAACATATGATAAAGTTAATATTGATATTCTTGCAATGGAAGGGCAAGTATCGAGTTGACCTATACTTACTTTTCCTTTTTTTATTTTAAAGCGCCTTCTCTTCTTCCTATATGTAATATTGCTTCGGGCAAATCGAGTTCACGCGTACCATTACCCGTTCGGATATAAAACAGTGATCTTCCATCTTGGCTCACATAGACTGGCATTCTGGCTGGGCCTATTTCTAAATAGCACACATCATTTTCTCCATATCTATAAAAAAATACATTTACACCTGTACATAAATGGGTGCCCAATTTTAGAGATACCAACTGCATTAGGTATTGCTCAAAACCATCTTTATCAGGTTTTTTCAAGGTTTCGAAATCTTGATTTAAGCCAAGTATGCTTCCGTTATCATCAACTCCTATGAGCAACTTACCACCGTCGGTGTTCATAAAGGCGGCTATGGTCTTGACAATGATGAATTCAAGTTGTTTGTTTACCTTGTTCTGTCTCACATCCCATCGCAAGCTTGACTTGAATTCCACCCGGCTGCTCTCTCCCTTGTTTATGAGTTCGAGAACGGTATGTCTGTCCATCTGTTTCCCGTTCAGTAGAAAAATCCTTTTCCTGAAAATGAACATCAGGGCAAGGCTGCTTCCCATTATCGCGAACAATAGATTTTTAAGGATTTGGTCAAAATCGCCAAAATTTGTTGCCTGTACAAACACGACTTTAAAAAGATTCCAATAGTCGCCCTGGTCTCCCCGACTGTCATACAAAAACAGGGAAAGTCCCAAGGGCTGAATTAAAAATAGACCCAGGACAAAACCTATTGCTATACTCGTCCATAGATATTGTTTGCTCATTGTTTCTTTATTGGGTCAATTGACCTCGGAATTAAGAATGCTACATTGCCCAGGCCTATTTTTTATCGGCCTCGAGTACTTTTTTGCGTTTTTCAAATTCCTCTTCATCGATTTCACCACGGGCATAACGTTCCCTAAGGGCATCCATAGCGAGATCCCTTTTTCTTTTTTGTCCCGGTGTGGGATAAGGTATAAGAAAGATCCAAAAGATGAGGATAACCCAAAGGCCCCACCATATCCAATGCATCCCTCCAAAATACCAATCGTCCATCATACTATTTTTATTTTACGTTAATAATTCAGTCTTTATCCAATTTTTCTATCCATTCTTTGGCATCGTCTTTTTCTTCGGTCTTATAAAATTTTATATGAGCTTCTGAAAAAGGAAGCAATACCTCGGTAAATTGTTCTTGCCATTTAACGCTGCCCACCAAAGCAACACGCTTTAAATGCGTTTCATTAGGAAGGTCTAATTCAATTCCCTTCCAGTATGTCTCTGCCGTCCAACCTTCAAAATTATGCATTTCAATATACCAAGAAACTTCCTGATATGCAGTTATATGTTCTGTTAAGACCGGTATCAAGTTTTCATAATCCTTGGCATCCAGCTTATTCTCTGCCACCATATATACAGTAGCTTCTTTTTTATAGATTGATATCATTGCTCACTATTTATAAATAATAATTGAATTTAAAAACCAAACGTTTAATCCAAATTGCCACTGCATTTTTCGCAAATGCCCTTTACCACCAAGTTGATATCCTCGGTAATATAACCATCAGGTAAGTTGATGTGAGGGATTTTATGGTCTGTTAAACAGACAGTTTCATTACAATTGTTGCAATGAAAGTGCAAATGAAGATCGTTGCCGACCTCACACTCACAATTCTCTTCGCACAGGGCGTATTTTATAACTCCTGTCCCATCCTCGATTTGATGCACAATACCTTTTTCTTCAAACGCTTTCATAGTCCTAAATAGGGTACTTCTTTCACTGACCTTAAAATCCTTTTCCAAATCGCCAAGACTGATGGCCACCTCTAATTCTGCTAAACGCTTATAAGTCATAAGGCGCATAGCCGTAGGCCGTATCCCTTTGCTTTCCAGTAGTTGGACTATTTTTTCCATTTGCACTAAAGTGTTTTATAGGTCGTGCCGTTTTAAGGAATCCCCAGTCTTAATCTGAAAGGCATCTTCAATATTTGCTATATAAATAATACCATCTCCTGGCCCGTCGGTTTTGGCGTTGGCTATAATTGTTTCAATGGCCGCTTGGGCTTCCTCGTTTTGGCAAACCAGTTCCAACTTAACCACTGGACTATCTGTCACGTGAAAATCCAACGACGGTCTTGCACCTTTGGACTTGAATGCGCCAGTGCCTTCTGCTTGTGAAAGGGTCATACTTTCAAATCCGTTATCTGATAGTGCTTCAATGACTCTTTGGATTCGGTTCGGTTTTATAAATGCTTTTATTTCCTTCATATTATGAATTTTTTAAATTTTTAATCGATTTTGAACCGAGCCTGTTTTCTAATTTTTAACTAACTAATTAAGACGATAAACAAACTCGGAATCAAAATCTTTGATTATTATTGAATTAATGTCCGTGTTCCAGTTCGCCTTTAATCATCTCGGAAGAGAGGTTATAAGCTCCGTTTATGACAACTTTGGCGTCCTTTGAAACTTCGGCAGGCAGGTTGACTTCAACAAAGCCCAAATCAGTAATACCAACGGTTACGGGTATCATTTTAAATTTCATTTTGCCCGCTTCCATTTCTTCATCTTCATCCAAAATAAAAATAAAGGATTGCTCGCCTTCTTTTATAATGGCAGCTTCCGGTACGGCGAAACCCTTTTTTTCGCCCTGCACTATTCGTCCTTGTACGTACATACCCGGCAATAGGTTTTTATCCTTGTTTTCAATGTCAGCCAGAACTTCCAAAGCTTTTGGGTCGGTGTTGAAGGTTTTGCCCACAGACCGAACGGTTGCTTTAAGCAGTTCATCTGGACGAGAAGCTGTTGAAAAATATATCTGTTGCCCTTGCTTGATTTGCTTTATGTCCTTCTCATATACTTTGAAGTTGACATAGATTTTTGAATTATCGCTTATTGAGAACATTTTGGATTGTTGCGCCACGTAATCGCCAAGGCTAATCATTACTTCATCCACATACCCACTAATAGGCGAGGTAATGGGAACAGCGGAATATATTTGGCCTTCCGCCACTTTG
>Ga0207888_100318_pt1 | contig 21218 bp, 18 predicted proteins | sample LinPmetageLP43_FD_184055 | JGI IMG/M metagenome (GOLD analysis project Ga0207888, IMG submission 184055) | Marine viral communities from the Pacific Ocean - LP-43 (SPAdes) | ecosystem: Environmental > Aquatic > Marine > Oceanic | place: Pacific Ocean | collected 2010-08-27 | reverse complement strand
TTCTATAGTTTCAGAATTGAAAATATTATTGATTTCATATCGAATAATATCGTCTAGAAAAGTGATATTATGCGTTTCCTTTACCTTACCAAGATCCACAAAGCGTTCATTAGTATTTGTAGGTATTTTTACAAAACCTAATTTCTTAGAATCTGTGAATGTGATACAGAAATACAGCACCTGATTTTCAAGGAAAATTTCTTTGTCTTTGAAAGGATCAATAATTATTGTTTCAAGATCATTTTTAATATGAGCGATGAACCAAATAGTAGCCAATTGCGCCTGAATATTGGTATATTTTTCAGAAGGAACTAAAACAATATTATTTTCAGCCAGTTCTGGTATAATCTCTTCATTGTAAACTCTACCGAACTCTTCTTGTTGTTCTTTTACAACGGCAAGAATTTCTTTGACAGTTTTATTGGGTCTAAGCGCTAACTTTTTACGAATGCTTTTTTCTACCCGTTTCATCTGTCTGAGCTGACTTACCCGAACGCGAAAATACTCATCTAAATTAGAAGAATATATGGCTAAAAACTTCATACGCTCATAAAGAGGATTGTGCTCTTTATCTTGCGCTTCTTGTAAAACACGGGCGTTAAAGCTAAGCCAGTTTAAATCCCTGTGTTTTAAATTTTCAGCCAAGTCTGTTTCCATAAGTAGTTTAGGTTTTTACCAAAAATACGAAAGGCTTTAACGGTCTGAATTAAGCTTTTGTTAAAAGAAGATTAGAGTAAGGCAATGCGATCTAGTGCCCACACAATCATATCCTCAACAATTTGTGAAGGTTGACTACTGAAGGTTTCTTTTACACGATTTGCAAGAATAGCATTAATGGAAAGTGCACGATGCCCTAATAGCAGACTCAAACTATAAATCCCCGAAGTTTCCATCTCGAGGTTGGTTATTGATTCACCTGAATATGAAAAGCTTTCCAGCTTTTTATTCATTTGCGGATCTTGAGTATTGAGGCGTAATTTTCTGCCCTGCGGACCGTAAAATCCTATATTGGTAGCAGTTATTCCAGAAAAAATAGTTTCTTCCTTAAAATGATTATATAAGTCTTGATTTGCTAAAATACAGTAGGGTTTACTCTTTTCTAAACTCCAGTTTGTATGCGCAACAAATGCGTTTTCAAAAGCACGATCTCTATAAGATTCATTTTCGTAGAAATGGAGTAATGCGTCAAAGCCCAGTGCTTTTTTACTGATTAAGACAGAGTCAACAGGAATTTCTTGCTGAATAGAACCGCTCGTGCCCAATCTGATAATATTGAGCGTTTTTAAATCTTTTTTTATGCGTCGAGTTTCAAAATCAATATTTGCCAAAGCATCTAATTCGTTGAGAACGATATCAATATTATCAGTTCCTATTCCGGTAGAAACTACGGTTAGACGTTTCCCTTTATAGGAACCGGTTTGTGTTTTAAATTCTCTTTTTTGAGTTGAAAATTCAATAATGTCAAAATGTTTTGTCACGGTCTCAACCCGTTCGGGATCACCTACTGTAATGATAGTGTCAGCAATATGTTCTGGTAATAGATGAAGGTGGTAAATGCTTCCATCTTCATTAAGAATAAGTTCAGAGGGTGCCAGCGTCATTTAGCGGTGTTTAATAAGTTCGTGACTCGCAGGATTATATAAAAAAGAATATTTATGCGTGCCACCGTAAGAAGAATCGTCTTTTAACGTGTCATAGTAATTTTCAGAACCATCAAGCACATTTTTACCTTTTGTATTGAGAATAAGTTGGCCATCTTTCATCCTAAAAAATGGTTTAAGCGCTTTGATCATACGGTTGAATTGTAAATCACCGTACCCATAATAACCCTGATAGTTCAAAGCATAACCACACAATTGCTTAACAGAGTGTATGTCATATAAATCAATAAGCTTTAAGATGTTTGTTTCCAGGCTATTAAGGCCGGTGTCTTTATTGGGAAAACGCTCAATATGTGCACGGATACAGCTCGAAAGATATTTAAAATTTGAACTGTTTTTGATTTCGGCTTTAAGTTCAATCGGTTTTTCATCACAATACAATTGCCAGATGTGATGAGCAATTTTGAGATCTTCTGGTGCAAGCTGAATTTTCTTCTCATAATGCGTTAAAAGTTGTTCATCTGTAAGTTCAGAAAGGCCTTTTAACTGCGCTTCACCTTTTACCCAGCCGCTGCAAACAATATAAATAGGCATCGTGTTTTTGTGCTGTATCAGGTAGCTTATCGCAGCAAGCATATTGATGTGGCAAAACAGATCAAATTCAAACCAAAGTATGACTTCATCATATGTATTTATCTCTGAAAGTTTCTTAAGCTCAGAAACAAATTTGTTTTCATAATCAGCTGCAGGAATATTATAGGTGTCTTTAAAGAACGCTTTACGTGCATCTATAAATGCTTGAGAACCCACCTCTTTTAGCGTGGGGCCTTCACAAAGCATTTCGCGCCAAATGACGAGGTCACCATCTAATTCTAAAGAATCTAATCGCTTGGTAAGACTATCACCATTTGTAATGTGCAACATATTATTCCCCATGATTTTGAGTTTAAGTTATCCTCCTACACGCTTTACCTTAAAGCCTTTATCTTTTAAAAAAGACATGATTTTGTCGCGGTAATCTCCTTGAATAATTATTTTTTCTTTTTTAAAACTTCCTCCTACACCCAACATTTTTTTGAGCTCCTTAGACAGAATTTTAAAGTCTGAATCTGCGCCAGTATATCCTTCAATAATTGTGAGTGGTTTTCCTTTGCGTTTTTCATACTTACAGATAAGAGGATCATCTTGCATCCAGATATCAAGGTCATTAGGGTCTTCTGTATTTTCAGAAGGCTCAGGTTTATGATCTGGAAAAAGGTTCTTTAACTGGTCTTGTAAGTCCATTATATTATTTTTTGATCAAGCCTATTTCAACAAGTCGTTGGTGTAAAAAATCTCCTGCAGTAATATCAGGATAAGCTTTTGGATGATCAGCATCAACGCATTCTTCTAGACAATTGAGAGGCATCTCGCTGCGCGGATGCATAAAGAAAGGAATAGAATATCGGGGTGTGTCCCACTCTTCTTTAGGAGGATTCACAACGCGGTGAATAGTAGATCTTAGTTTATTATTGGTGTGGCGTTCTAACATATCGCCAACATTTATTACGAGTTCGTCTTCATTAGGTATAGCATCAATCCACTCACCATCGTTACGTAAAACTTGTAAGCCTCCGGCTGAAGCTCCCATAAGAAGTGTAATCAGATTGATATCACCGTGAGCACCGGCACGCACTGCGCCTTTAGGCTCTTCGGTAATAGGCGGGTAATGAATGGGACGTAGAATACTGTTTCCGTTTCTGGCCCATTTGTCAAAGTAAAATTCGTCAAGACCTAGATATAAAGACAAGGCTCTTAAAACATAAATACCGGTTTTTTCAAGCATTTTATAAGCTTCCATACCTGTAGAGTTGAAATACTTAAGCTCTTTAACCTCAACATTTTCAGGATATTCTTCAATTAGATTAGCATTAGCATCAGGTTCTTGGCCAAAATGCCAAAACTCTTTTAAGTCACCTTCTTTTTTCCCTTTAGCATGTTCTTTTCCAAATGAAATATAACCGCGCTGACCGCCAAGGCCTTCTATCTCATAACTTTGTTTAACATCTTCAGGAAGGTCAAAGAAAGCTTTTACTTCTGCATATAAATTGTCAACTAGAGCATCATCCAGAAAGTGATTTTTTAAAGAAACAAAACCTATCTCCTCATACGCTTTTCCTATTTCGTCAACAAACTTTTGCTTTTGTGCCAGATCATCACTTAAAAAATCTGAAAGATTTACACTGGGGATTGTATTCATAACAATTAAGGGTTCAATTTTATACACGTAATCAAATATATCAAATTTAACCCGCTTCTTATTTTAAAGAGTACTTAAAATAATACGGAAAATTGAATACTTCATAATCAGGTAGATCAATTTAACTAAATTTAATCTATCTAATTTAAGTTATGTCAAACCATTCTTATATCATTTCACGACTCAATTTTAACCGAAGAGATTTAGATAACAAGCAGCTTTTAGACCTCTACAAGTCGCTTTTAAAGCCAAGGTTAATTGAAGAGAAAATGCTCATTTTGCTGCGTCAAGGAAAAATCTCAAAATGGTTTAGCGGTATAGGTCAAGAAGCCATAGCGGTTGGATTAACTGAGGCTTTAAAGAAGGATGAATATATTTTGCCAATGCATCGTAATCTTGGGGTTTTTACTTCAAGGGATGTTCCGCTGGCTAGATTGTTCAGTCAGTGGCAGGGTAAAGCTAATGGCTTTACTAAAGGTAGAGATCGCAGTTTTCATTTTGGAACACAAGACTACAAGATTGTAGGTATGATTTCACATTTGGGTCCTCAATTAGGCGTTGCAGATGGAATTGCACTGGCTCATAAGCTGCGTTCAGAAAAGAAGATAACTGCTGTTTTTACAGGAGAAGGTGGTACGAGCGAAGGAGATTTTCACGAAGCTTTAAATGTAGCTTCGGTTTGGGATTTGCCTGTTTTATTTTGCATTGAGAATAATGGCTATGGACTTTCGACACCTACTTTTGAACAATATCGCTGTCAGAATTTAGCAGATCGCGGAGTTGGTTATGGTATTGAAAGTCGGATAATAGACGGTAATAATATTCTAGAGGTTTTTTCAGAAATAAAAAGCTTGGCAGCATCTATGCGCGAAAACCCTCGCCCGGTTTTGGTTGAGTTTAAAACCTTCAGAATGAGAGGGCACGAAGAAGCCAGCGGAACTAAATATGTGCCTGAAGATTTAAGGAACCACTGGGCTGCATTAGATCCTGTGGAGAATTATAAAGCTTATTTATTTGAAGCAGGAATTTTAAATGAAGAGACTCAAAATTCAATGATTCAAAATATAAATGCTGAAATTGATCAGGCTTATAAAATCACTTCTGAAGAGAACGAAATAGTTGCAAACTTAGAAGGCGAACTTGATGATGTTTTTGCTTCCGTTCATTTAGAATCGATAAATATTGAAAATGCTCCAAAAACAAGTATTCGGTTTATTGATGCTATTTCAAGCGCGCTGGATTTGAGTTTGGAACATCATCAAAATCTGGTTTTGATGGGGCAGGATGTTGCTGAATATGGCGGGGTGTTTAAAATTACTCAGGGTTTTATAGATAAATATGGTAAAGATCGCATTCGTAATACACCCATTTGTGAATCAGCAATAATTGAGGCTGCAATGGGACTTTCAATTAATGGGTATAAAGCTATCGTAGAAATGCAGTTTGCAGATTTTGTAAGTAGCGGTTTTAATCCTATTGTAAACTACCTTGCTAAATCACATTATCGCTGGGGGCAAAAAGCTGATGTTGTAATCAGAATGCCATGTGGAGCCGGAGTAGGAGCAGGGCCCTTTCACAGTCAAACAAACGAAGCTTGGTTTACGCATACTCCTGGATTAAAAGTAGTTTATCCTGCTTTTCCTTCAGATGCAAAAGGATTATTAGCTGCATCCATTGAGGATCCTAATCCTGTTTTGTTCTTCGAGCATAAAGCTTTGTATAGAACCATTTATGGAGAAGTTCCAGATTCTTATTATACGATTCCATTAGGTAAAGCTGCGCTAGTGAAGTGTGGAAGTAAAGCTTCAGTTATTACTTACGGCGCACCGGTACATTGGTGTCTAGATCTTTTAAAATCTCATCCAGAATGGCATATTGACCTATTAGATTTACGCACCTTATGTCCTTTAGACTACGACGCTATAAAAAAATCGGTAATAAAAACAGGAAAGGTTTTGTTGCTTACTGAAGATTCAAATTTTGGTAGTGTAATGGCAGATATTTCAGCATATATCGCTGAGGAATGCTTTGAATATTTAGATGCTCCAGTTAAAAGACTCTCTAGTTTAGATACACCTATTCCCTTTGCTCAGAACCTTGAAATAAAGTATTTAGCTAAGAATAAATTAGAAGAGAGCCTAACTAACCTGATGGCTTATTAATGTTAAAATTTTATTGAAAATGGCTTTGGCAAGGTTTTTCGTTAACTGTATTTAACAGCGACGAGTTAAACACTATTAATTCTAAAAAATCAAGTTTGGGTTCTGAGTAGTTTTGAAGCATTACTAACCAATAAAATTTAGAATTATGTTAAAGTGGACTGTTATATTTATCGTTATTGCAATAATCGCAGCAATCTTCGGATTTGGTGGAATTGCATCAGGTGCAGAGAGTATTGCAAAAATTCTTTTCTTCATCTTTATAGTATTATTTTTAATCAGCCTTCTTTCAAGATTATTTAGATAATAACTTAATTAAAAACAATTATGAAGCGTATACTAAGCGTACTTTTATTAAGCGTGTTTTTAGTTTCTTGCGGCACCAGTAAAGTGGTAAAAGAATCTAGAAAAACTCTTAAGGGATACTGGAATTTAGACAATATCAATTATAATAATGCTCCCGGTGTTTATGATGTGACTCTCTTTGGAGATGCATCTTCAGAATGCCTTGTGGGTAGTACCTGGAGATTCATACCAAATAACAACTTTGGTAATTACGAGATCGCTGATGGTAGCTGTACATTAGGAAAGCGTTATTTTGTGTGGAGTATTCCTGATCAAGAGGGTGCCACATCTTACGATATTCTTTTGAAACCAACAAATGAGAAGATGAAATCTACCATGAACAATGCAGGTTTTCGTTTAAATATCAATTATTTATCTGATAATGAATTGACATTTACTCAAACTGTTCAGGTTGATGGAAAACCGTTTACAATTGTGATGAATTTCTCTAAAATTTCAGAATAAATTAAACTAGAATATGCTTTCTATTTGAGCCTAAGGGCTTAATTTGAAGGCATATTTTAATTTTAAATCAAATAAAAACAATTATGAAAACTATACTTAAAAATGTTTCGGTATTGGCTATTGCCATTACAATGCTTACCGGTTGTGAAGCCACCAAAAATGCAAATAATCAGCAAAAAGGTTCTGTAATAGGTGCTGCAGGTGGTGCCATCTTAGGAGCTGTGATTGGTAATAATGTAGGTAAAAAAGGTGATGGTGGTGAGCTGGGTGCAGTTATAGGTGGTGTTGTAGGTGGTGCTGCCGGGAATGTTATCGGTAAAAAAATGGATAAGCAGGCACAACGTATTGAAGAAGAAATTCCAGGTGCTGAAGTAGAACGTGTGGATGATGGTATCGTTGTAAACTTTGATGAAAACAGTGGTGTTTACTTTGCTACAAATAAATATGATGTGAACTCAGCTTCTCAACAAACATTGAATGGTCTTGCAAAAGTAATGGCAGAATATCCTCAGACTAACGTATTAGTTGTAGGTCATACAGACAGTACGGGTTCTGCAGAATATAATATGACGCTTTCTAAAAACAGAGCTCAGGCTGTGACAAATTACTTATCTAGCCATGGTATTTCTGCTGGTAGATTTACCACGCAGTGGTATGGTGAAGAACAGCCAAAATATACTAATGAAACTGCAGAAGGACGTTCTAAAAACCGTCGTGTAACTTTAGCAATTGTTCCTAATCAAGAGATGGTGAACGAAGCTAAACAAGAGGCTGGTGAAGATCAATAAACTTTTTTTCCTTTTTTAGGAAGATTAATTGAGATGGAAAACTCCTTACAATATCAATTGTAAGGAGTTTTTTTGTGGGCTTTATTTAGTATCTTCAAACAGCTTTGAAAAAGAACTTAAATATAGCAATACTAGGCGGTGGTCTCGCTGGACTCACTGCGGCCATACACCTCAAAAAAGCCAAATATGATGTACAGGTTTTTGAGAAAGAAAGGTATCCTAAGCATAAAGTTTGTGGAGAATATCTTTCTAATGAGATAATTCCGTATTGGCAAAAACTGGGTGTTGACCCGTTTAATTGGGGAGCGGTTGAAATTTCAGAACTCCATTTTACTACATCTGAAGGGAAAAATATTAAAACTGCCTTGCCGCTCGGAGGTTTTGGGATCAGTAGATATATGTTAGATTCAAAAATGGCTGAAGTAGCTCAGGAAGCTGGTTGTAAATTCATTTTTAAAACTGTAGAATCTGTTGTTCTTGACGAAACTTTTACGATAAAAACACAGGATAACTCTCAGTATAAAGCAGATCTGGTCATAGGTTCTTTTGGTAAACGTTCTAACCTTGATATTTCGCTTTCCCGGAAATTCATGAAACAGAAAAGTCCGTGGTTAGGTGTGAAGATGCATTATAAGGCTAAAGTAAATTCACAAACTGTGCAGCTGCATAATTTTGAAGGAGGTTACTGTGGTATCTCTCAGGTTGAAGATAATAGTGTGAATGTTTGTTACCTCACGCATATGGATGCCTTTAAAAAATGGGGAAATCTCAATAATTTTCAGAATCAGGTGTTGAGGCAAAATCCATATTTAGATGCATTTTTTTCAGAAGCTACACCACTTTTTGAAAAACCCTTAAGCATCAGTCAGGTTTCTTTTCAGCAAAAACAGCTTGTGGAAAATCACGTTTTAATGTGCGGAGATAGCGCCGGGCTCATACATCCGCTTTGTGGTAACGGGATGGCGATGGCGGTTGTAGGAGCTAAAATACTTTCAGAATGTATTATAGAATACCAGCAAAGCAATCAAAACCGAAGCCAACTCGAAACTAATTATTCTAAAAAATGGAATGCAGAATTTACCGCCAGACTCAGAACCGGTCGTGTTTTGCAGCGTATCTTACTAAATAAAACAGCAACTAATTATTCCTTAAAAGCGCTACAAACGTTCCCAATTATGATGGATAAATTAATAGCTTCAACTCACGGAAAACCAGTTAGCTTTTGAAAACAAGAAGCCTTATTCCTGAGTTGATGGACGATCCTAAGTTAAATGAAGATCGCTTGCAGGCAGCACTGAAAGATGTGACCTTGGTAAATCGTTATTTGGGAGGTCAGCAGATTACCATAGATGGTATCAAACATTTTATATTTAAGTTTCCGCAGAAAAAATACAGCATAGTTGATCTGGGTTGTGGTGATGGCGCGATGCTTCGAAAAATAGCAGATTTTGCCCGGAAAAATAAGCTTGATTTTCAGCTTTTAGGATTGGATCTAAATGCAAAAAGTATTGCTTTAGCAAAATCTAAATCAGAAAATTATCCTGAAATAAAATATTCACAAAAAGACATCTTACAATTGAATCAAGACACCTTTAGTTGTGATATTATTACCTCGACGCTTACCATGCATCATTTTACAGATGTAGAGATTCAAACTTTTTTAATGCAGTTTTTATCTATTTCAAAACTGGGTGTCGTTATCAATGATTTACAACGCAGTCATGTTGCTTATGTTTTATTTAAAGCGTTTAGTGTGGTATTTATGAAAACACATATTGCACGACACGATGGTTTAATTTCTATCAAAAGAGCATTTACAAAAAACGAATTATTAACTTTTACCCAAAAGCTTCAGCTAGAGTCTTACAAATTAAAATGGCGCTGGGCTTTCCGATATTTATGGATTCTAGAAAAAAAGCAGTAAAGATAGCAGGAGTAGCTAAAGCAATACCACAATATCACCGGGAAACTCCAGATATTCTACCACTATTAGACGTTTGGCTTGCAGGTCAAGAAGAGCGATTTGTGCGCAAGGTTAAAAAGATTTTTACCAATGCAGCAGTAGATAAGCGCTACAGTATTATGGCTCCTGAAGAGGTTTTTACAGCAACTTCTTTTGAAGATAAAAATGATATTTACAGTCGTGAAGTCGTTAAATTGGGGGAGCAAGCTCTTACCGATGCTTTAAAGAAAACCGGTTGGGATGCGCAAAGTTTAGATTATATAATTACGGTGAGTTGTACCGGGATTATGATTCCTTCTCTGGATGCTTATCTCATTAATAAATTAAATTTAAGACAAGATATTACGCGACTTCCCGTTACTGAAATGGGTTGCGCAGCAGGCATTAGTGGTATTTTATATGCGAACGATTTTTTGAAAGCCAATTCAGGTAAGCGGGCAGCGGTTATCGCGGTTGAAAGTCCTACAGCTACTTTTCAGCTTAATGATTATTCAATGGCAAATGTGGTGAGCGCAGCGATTTTTGGTGATGGTGGTGCTTGTGTTTTACTCTCTTCTAAAGAAGAAGATCAAGGTCCGCAAATAGTTGATACCGGTATGTACCACTTTTTTGATGCTGAAGAAATGATGGGCTTTAGGTTGACGAATACCGGACTGAAAATGATTTTAGATCCCAGTGTGCCAGAGACGATCGCTTCAAACTTTCCAGACATTATTGACCCATTTTTAGAGCGAAATGGTATAACTATAGCAGATGTAAATAATCTGGTATTTCATCCCGGTGGAAAAAAAATTGTTCAGACCGTTGAAGAGCTTTTTGGCAAACGCGGAAAAAATATAGAGGATACTAAAGAAGTTTTAAGGCTTTATGGCAATATGAGCAGCGTAACCGTGTTGTATGTTTTGGAGCGGTTTTTAAATCGAAAAATTCCTGCAGAAGATTACGGATTGATGCTTAGTTTTGGTCCTGGCTTTTCGGCACAACGTATATTATTAAAATGGTAAATAACTTTGAATTTAATACAAAATCCGGTTCTAATTCCTGGGCACTTATACTGGGCGGAAGCAGTGGTTTGGGCTTTGCATCTGCTCAAAAGTTAGCAAAAAAGGGTTTAAATATCTGCATCATTCACCGCACGCGCCGAAGCAAACTCAGAGAATTTGAATCAATTTGCGAATCGTTAAGAAGTGATGGTGTTGAGGTAGCAGCATTCAATAAAGATGCGATGAGTGCAGATACTGTTGCAGAGCTGATTCAATTTTTTAAAGATAATAATGCTGAAATTTTAGTGCTTTTACACAGTATTGCAAAGGGGAATTTAAAACCTATCTATTCAGAAAAAGCAGAAGAAGCAACCTTGACCGGTAAAGACTTTTTACTAACTGCCGAAGCTATGGCGGTAAGTTTATACGACTGGGCAAGCGCTTTCGCGAAAGCAAAACTATTTAAGGAAAACGGGAGAATTCTCACATTTACCAGTGAGGGCAGTACAAAACCTTTACCCAATTACGCAGCAGTTTCAGCAGCAAAAGCCGCGCTGGAAGCCATTGTAAGAAGTCTGGCATTTGAGCTAGCACCCTTAAAGATAACTGCAAATTGTATACAAGCAGGAGTAACAGATACTGAGAGTTTACAACTTATACCAGGTAGTGCCGTTTTAATAGAACAAGCTTTATCACGCAACCCCCAAAAAAGATTAACGACTGCTCAAGATGTGGCTAACGTGGTGTATTTATTGAGCAAGCCCGAAGCGAGCTGGATAAATGGAGCTGTAATTCCGGTAGATGGCGGAGAACATTTGAGATAATTTACAACCAATTAATAGAGTTCAATAATGAAGATTGATTTACGTAGTGATACCGTTACAAAACCAACCCCAGGAATGTTAGATGCGATGATGAACGCAGAAGTGGGTGATGATGTATATAAAGAAGATCCCAGTGTCAATAAACTGGAAAAACACATAGCAGAACTTTTTGGGATGGATTCTGCCTTGTATTTCCCTACTGGAAGTATGACCAATCAAGCTGCAATTAAGATTCATACGCAACCTGGCGAACAATTAATCGCAGATAAATTTGCACATGTTTACAACTATGAAGGCGGTGGTGTCTCGTTTAACAGTGGTGTTTCGTGTAAATTAATAGATGGGCACCGTGGTATGATTACGGCAGATCAGGTTGAAGAACAGATCAATCCGCCAGATTTTTATCACAGTCCCTTAACTTCTTTAGTTTGTTTAGAGAATACTACCAACAAAGGCGGTGGAGCTTGTTATGATTTTAGAGAAATACTTAAAATAAGAAAAGTGTGTGATGACCACGGCTTAGGACTTCATTTAGATGGAGCTCGTTTATGGAACGCACTTGTTGTTACTGATGAGTCTCCTAAAGATTATGGTGCTGCTTTTGATACCATTTCGGTGTGTTTGTCAAAAGGCTTAGGGGCGCCTATGGGTTCTGTACTTGTGGGTAAAAAGGAGTTTATGGATAAAGCTATGCGCGTACGTAAAGTGCTGGGAGGTGGTATGCGTCAGGTAGGTTTTGCTGCAGCTGCAGGACTTTATGCTTTAGAGTATCACTGGCAACATATGGAGGAAGATCACAAACGCGCTCAGGAGCTTTCAGTCGCTCTAAATCAAATTAACGATGTCGCGCATGTAGAACCAGTTGAGACTAATATTTTGATCTTTAAACTTCGTGCAGATGTTGATGAGGCTCAATTCATAACCAAGCTAAAAGATGCTGATATTCATATTAGCGCTTTAGGAAAAGGTAAACTGCGCATAGTAACGCATTATGATTACACTGCAGAAATGCATACTCATTTTTTAGAGTTTTTAAGTAAACTGTAGTTTACTAACAGCCTTTACTTAAAAGTCAACATCTTATCTTTTAGGATAAATATGATGTTTTGATTAATGAAATCAGGTTCAAACTCCTTTAAATTAGCGATTTTTTAAAAATTTAAGATTTAATAGGAGTTTTTGAAGCTTAGTGCTTGATTTTCTTTACGGTATGCTATCTTAGTGTATAGTTAACCCATTAGTGCTTTTGTTCTAAAAATATTCAAAACCAGTTCTTTATGGCTTTAAAAGTTGCGATCTCCCATAAAACGAAATATAAATATGACAAACGTATTTCGCTTTCTCCGCATATTTTCAGATTGCGTCCTGCACCACACAGTAGAACTCCTATTGAAGCGTATTCTTTAAAGATCACACCTGAAAATCATTTTTTTAACTGGCAACAGGACCCTTTTGGTAACTATCTGGCTCGTGTGGTTTTTCCTGAAAAGACAGACGAACTTTCTATAGATGTTGAAATATTAGCCGATTTAAAAACAATAAATCCGTTTGATTTTTTTGTTGAGGAAGCGGTTGAAGATTTTCCATTTAAATACAAAGAATCTTTAAAAAAGGAATTATTGCCGTATCTGGAAATTACAGATGACGGTCCGTTGCTTAAAGAGTTTCTAAAAACCATAGACGTTTCAGAACAGCTTACTATTTATTTTTTAATAGGTATCAATCGTCATATTAATGAATATTTAAATTATACCGTTCGTATGGAACCGGGGGTTCAAACCTGTGAAGAAACCCTAGATAAAAAATTAGGTTCTTGTCGGGATTTTGCTTGGTTATTGGTACAATCTCTACGGCATTTAGGTTTGGCAGCACGTTTTGTTTCGGGTTATTTAGTGCAATTAAAGTCTGATGAAAAATCCCTGGATGGTCCTTCTGGTCCAGAAGAAGATTTTACAGATTTGCATGCTTGGGCAGAAGTCTATATTCCCGGAGCAGGATGGATTGGGTTAGATTCTACTTCTGGTCTTTTAGCCGGAGAAGGGCATATTCCGCTAGCGTGTACGCCTTCGTTTGAAAGTGCAGCACCCGTAACTGGTTTTTCTGACCCTGCAGAAACGGAGTTTGAATTTGACAATTCGGTGACGCGTATTTTTGAATCTCCGCGTGTTACAAAACCCTATACAGAAAATCAGTGGAACGAGATTTATAATCTGGGTTTTGAAGTTGAAAAAGAATTACAAGCGGGTGATGTGCGTCTTACAATGGGAGGGGAGCCCACATTTGTATCTATTGATGATATGGAGTCTGAACAGTGGAATACCGCTGCAGACGGACCAGAAAAACGTAAACTTTCTGAAGATTTATCAATCCGACTATTACACAAATTTGCAAGCGGCGGAATGTTTCATCACGCTCAGGGGAAATGGTATCCCGGCGAACCTATTCCGCGTTGGTCTATAGGTATCCATTGGCGTAAAGATGGTTTACCGCTTTGGAAAGATGAAAGCCTTATGGCTTCTTTCAATAAAGAGTATGATTTAAAGGAAGGTATTTCTAAGAAGTTTCTACAAGAATTGGCAATTAATCTAGGGATTCGTCTGGAGTATATTATGCCCGCCTATGAAGATGTGTTCTATTTTATGTGGGAAGAGGGCAGGTTACCGGTAGATGTAGATCCTATGAAAGGAGATGATACGGTTACTTCGGTACGCAACCGCTTGAATAAAATATTAAAACAAGGACTAGATAAAAAGATAGGGCACGTTTTACCTTTAGCAAACATTCAAGGGAAATGGGTTACCAATCCGTGGAAATTTAGGCAAAATAATTTGTTTTTAATTCCGGGGAATTCACCTGTGGGGCTTCGGTTACCGCTCAATTCGTTAATTGAAGATCCTGAAGTGGCAACACAACCTATTGCAGACCCAGATCTTTTTGATAAGCGCAAGCCTTTTGGCCCCCACGGGGAAGCTTTAGAAAAACGTAAAGCTTCCGCCAAAGCGAAAACAAAAAACGGAAAGGTTGATTATAATGCCGATAAAAAAGAGAAAAATCCGTTTGCACGTACAGCAATTTGTGCTGAGGTTCGCGATAAAAAACTCTACCTGTTTTTACCGCCTTTAGACGATGCTGAAACATTTATAGATTTAATTGCATCTATAGAAGCTACTGCAAAACAACTGAATACACCTGTACTTATAGAAGGCTATGAACCTCCAAGAGACAATCGCTTAGAAGTATTGAAAGTAACACCAGATCCGGGTGTTATTGAGGTAAATGTGCACCCTGCTAAAAACTGGGATGAGCTTACTAAAAATACGTTAACGCTTTATGAAGAAGCAAAAAAGAGTCGTTTGGGTACCGAAAAGTTTATGCTTGATGGCAAACATACCGGCACCGGTGGAGGAAATCATGTGACTTTAGGAGGTGTTAGTCCGGCAGATAGTCCGTTACTGCGCAGACCAGATTTATTGCGCAGTTTATTAACCTTCTGGCAGCATCACCCGGGACTTTCCTATTTATTTTCCGGCGGATTTATAGGTTCTACCAGTCAGGCACCGCGTATTGATGAAGGAAGACAAGAAAATTTATACGAGTTGGAGATCGCTTTCAATCAAATTCCTGAAGATGAAGATGTGCCGTTTTGGTTAACCGATCGTTTGTTTAGACATTTATTAACCGATATAACCGGAAATACCCACCGTGCAGAATTTTGTATCGATAAATTATACAGTCCCGATTCTTCTTCTGGAAGATTGGGTATTTTAGAACTGAGAGCCTTTGATATGCCACCACATGCTCAAATGAGTTTGATGCAAATGTTACTGGTGCGTACATTGGTTTCCTGGTTTTGGAATGAGCCGTATAAGCATACATTAACCCGATGGGGAACACAGCTGCATGACAAATTTTTAATGGAGCATTATGTGCGGGAAGATATCAAAGATATTGTGGAGCAACTCAATGCAGCAGGATATCCATTCAAAGTAGATTGGTTTGATCCGTTCTTTGAGTTCCGTTTTCCATTGTATGGAATGGTAGCTATCAAAGATATGAATGTAGAATTGCGCGCTGCTATTGAACCATGGAATGTGCTGGGTGAAGAAATGACCGGTGGCGGAACTTCCCGTTACGTTGATTCTTCATTAGAGCGTGTGCAAATTAAAGTTTCAAACTTTAATGACGAGCGATATGTTCTCACGTGTAACGGTGTCAAAGTACAATTGAGTAATACGGGTGTAAAAGGAGAGTATGTTGCAGGAGTACGTTACAAAGCCTGGCAACCTTGGTCTGCACTGCACCCTACCATTCCGGTAGACACACCGTTGGTTTTTGATATTGTAGATTTATGGAATCAACGTTCTATAGGAGGTTGTACCTATTTTGTATCGCATCCGGGAGGACGTTCATATGAGACGCATCCTATTAATAGTCTGGAAGCAGAGTCTAGAAGAATTAATCGCTTCTGGGATATGGGGCATACTCAAGGTAATTTGGTCTATACTGAAAAAGAACCTGATAGTAGATTGGTAGGGCGTTCATTAAAATCCACAACTTCAGAAAAAACATTTAATTTTAAAGAGATTCCGGTAAATCCAGAATTTCCACATTTACTAGATTTACGGAAGAAATAATTATTTACAACCCTGAATATGACGGTGGCTACTAATGCTTGGTTTACTAAGTATTTTACAGACTATACCTACGATGAGATGTTTACTCCAGATCTTAGCGTTAAAGAAGACTGGCAAGAACTTTTAGAGAATTTTAAGCGCATAGGTATTGACGGTTTAACGCAGCGGCAGAATGATATCAACTGGCTGCTGGAGGAAAACGGGGTAACGTATAATGTTTATAACGATCCTAATGGCCTCAATAGACCTTGGAACCTCAATGTCGTGCCTTTTATTTTACAATCTGAAGAATGGCGACAAATAGAAAAAGGATTGAAACAACGTGCACACCTCTTAGATTTAGTTCTTAAAGATATTTATGGGGAGCGAAGACTCATCAAAGAAGGTATTGTACCGCATGAAGTGATATATGGTCACAGAGGTTTCTTGAGACAGTGTGATAAAATCAACTATAAAATAGATAAGCATTTGTTGCTCTATGCTGCAGATCTTGCGCGGGGTAGTGATGGTAGAATGTGGGTGGTAAATGATCGTTCTCAGGCACCTTCTGGAATGGGGTATGCCTTAGAAAATAGAGCTACAGCAAACCGTGTTCTCGCAGATGTTTTTGCCGATATGAATATCAAGCGCCTTTCAGAGTTCTTTAAAGAGTTTAATGAGTTTCTTTTAGAGGTGTCTCCAGAGAAAATAGAAAATCCCAATATTGTAATTCTTACACCGGGTTCACATAACGAGACTTATTTTGAACACGCTTATTTAGCCTCATTTCTAGGATATCCATTAGTGCAAGGGAATGATCTGGTAGTGCGAGATGGGTTCTTATTTATGAAATCGCTTAAAGGATTAAAACGCGTACACGTTGTGTTGCGTCGTGTAGATGATGTGTTTACAGATCCGCTTGAATTGCGTGAAGATTCGCATTTAGGAGTAGCCGGATTATTGGATGTAGTAAGAAGACAAAATGTAGCTGTGGTAAACCCTATTGGAAGTGGAGTTTTAGAAAACCCTGGATTGATTCCTTTTATGCCGGCTATTTGTAAATTCTTTTTAAATGAGCAATTGCAACTTCCACAGATTGCATCCTGGTGGTGTGGTCAGGAAAAGGAGAAGAAATACGTACTTGAAAATCTGTCTAATCTGGTTGTAAAACCCATAGACCGTACGAATAGAGAGCATATTCATTTTGGATCTCTGATGTCTGAACAAGAATTAGAAAATCTTAAGAAAGAAATAATTAAAAAGCCTTATCACTTTGTAGCTCAGGAGCGCATTAGTTTTTCTACCACTCCTAACTATAGCAAAGGCACTTTTGAACCCCGAAATATGGTTGCCCGCACATTTACTATGGCTGGTAAAAATGGTTATAATGTGATGCCGGGAGGTTTAGTTCGTGTCGCTCCAGAACGCGGAAAACTACGGGTTTCTAATCAGCGTGGAGGTACGAGTAAAGATTTTTGGATCATAGGTGATTCTAAAAATGAAGAGCGTCAAAACTATAGTTGGAACCGTAGGACTGCAGTTTCTGTGAGTGGTCTTGATGACCTTCCAAGTTTAACAGCTGAAAACCTGTATTGGGCAGGAAGATACGTGGGCCGTACATTGGTCAATGCACGTTTTTTAAGAATGGTGCTCAAGCAAATGAACGCTCCTGACACAGTAGCTAATCAGCAGGCGTGTTCTGTAAAAATGAATGTTCTGTATAAAGCGGTAACGCAAATGACGGGTACTTACCCCGGTTTTATGGATAAGGACAAAGCCGGGAATTTTGCGATTGATAATCCGTTGAAGGAAATTATCGCAGTTGTTCTTGATAAAAATAAACAGGGAAGTCTTGCTAACACCATGATGATGTTTAGCAATTCGTATTATTCAATAAGAAATTTATGGAGCAGTGACATGTGGCGTGTTTTTGAGAATATTCAAAAATTGTGGCGCAGTCTTGAGAATGAAAAAGATGTTACGGTAAACAAGATGATCAAAACCCTCAATCAGCTGATTACAAGACTGATTGCGTTTATGGGGCTTATTGAAGAAAGCATTATGGTAGAGCAAGGATTATTGCTTTACTTCATAGGTCTTCAGTTGGAACAAAGTATGCTCACGATTACAAAATGCCGTTCGTTACTGGTTATAAAACAATCTGGTCAAACCGAATACGAGGTTTTAGAATCCCTGTTGAGTAGCCACGAAAGTCTAAATATTTACAGATACAGTTACCGTTCTTTTATACGAGTAGAGCCGGTGATCAGTCTGCTTTTAATGGACTTGAAATACCCGAGATCGCTTACCTTTTTATTAGGTCGTTTGCAAAAAGATATCGCCAGATTACCCCATTCTAAAAAATCTGATACGCTGATGCAATACGAGAAGAACGTATTTGAAGCATTTTCCAGCCTGAGACTTGCTAACTCAGAAGAGCTTGCAGTAGTGGGGGGGGAGAACACTCTCATTCGGGAAGATCTTGATACATTATTAGAAAAACTAAGTGATTTGCTTTTTGAAACTTCTCAATCAATATCTAATACCTATTTCAACCATACCTATAAGCAAAGTCAATTAGTAGATCAAAACTTCCCCTTATAATGCTCTATTCTGTAACGCATACCACAAAATACGATTACGATGCTCCGGTAAGTTATTGCCATAATATAGCAGTACTTAAACCCAGAAGATCACTAGGGCAGGAGTTGCTCGAGTATAAAATGGTGGTCTCACCAGAAGCTGATGAAGTTTCTGAACGTGTAGATTTCTTCGGAAATTATATTACGCGTTTTTCTATTCAGAAAGAACACCGTCAATTGAAGGTTACAACAAAGAGCAGGCTACGTCGGGAATATGAGCAATTTAAAACAGATTTTAGATCTGATAAATGCGTGAAAATTACGCTGGAGCAGGCAAAAAATTCTCTATTGAAAACTGATGTAGAGATTCTTGAAGCCAAACAATTTGTACTTGAATCGATCTTTATAAAAAGGGCCAGCGCCGCAGTTGAAACATATGCCAGACAGAGTTTTAAACCCAATCGATCGGTTTTTGAAGCAGCAGAAGAATTGATGCAACGTATTTATACAGACTTTGATTTTGTCTCTGGTTTTACCAGTGTTTCAACACCCATAGATGAGGTGATGGAAGAACGCAAAGGGGTTTGTCAAGATTTTGCACAGATTGCTATAGCTTGTATAAGATCTATCGGTTTACCCGCGCGATATATAAGTGGATATATTGAAACCTTACCCCCTCCGGGACAAGAAAAACTGGTAGGAGCAGATGCCTCACACGCATGGTTTTCTATTTTTATTCCGGGTTTTGGATGGGTTGATTTTGACCCAACTAATAATCAAATCCCCGGAGATCAACACTTGGTTGTGGGGTGGGGAAGAGATTATTATGATGTACCTCCTTTAAAAGGTGTGGTATATGGTAGCGGAAAAAGCAAACTTGCGGTTGAGGTTGATATCGCACGAGTGATATAAAAGTTAGATTGAGCCCAAATACTTTAAGAAGCACATACTACCACCTATACCGCTATACTGTCCGTAATTAGGAATAATATCATAATCCCGTTTCTTGTATAATGCTATAGCAGGAGGCTGAAAAATGCCTGTTTCAAGAATACATTTATTGTAGCCTATTTCACAAGCCCAATTTTCTAGAGCTTCAAGAATAGCACTTGCATAACCACGTTTTCTATATAATGGTTTAGTGTACATCCTTTTTATTTCTACGCTTTTAGGACCGTATTCTCTAAAAGATCCACAAGCTACAGGTATACCGCTATCGTAAGCAACGATCACATTTTTAATTCGGTCTAATGAATTGAATTGATTATAGAATGCATGATCTTCACCATCAGTTACTTTGAGGGTTTGATCTAATTCTTTTATCATTTTTAAGAAGTCGGCATTCTTAGAATCGGTACGTACAAGATTAAGCATTTCTAAAATGATGTTTGATTGGTTGAACTCGAAAGATACATTTCTAGAACACTTTTTAAAAGATTTACAGAAAGTATTTTTTTAAGAGTTATCAAAATATGCCTCTAAAACTGTAGTATATATAAATTGTAGGAGTGTAATTTTAGATATATGTAATGTATTATCAATAATAGATGGTATATAAACCTATAAAGAACTTTAATATGATCAATATAGAACATAAAAAAACCTGCATACACAGGTTTTTAAAAGCTTTTCTAAATTCTTATTTTAAGGGAATATATTCACCAACTAATAGTCCTAAACATTTCAATTCGTTTTTAATTCGCTCATAAACACTAGGCTTTGCATAATCTACAGCGATAATATTTTTCTGGAGATTAATTTCAAGAACACGCACCTCCATAATCCTATTGAGACACATTAAGATGACTTCTTGCGTACCTTTAAAATTATGATCTGAGATTTTTAGAGCGGCTTTCATAGTCCTTGTTTTGGAGAATTAAACATTTGAGGATATTAAAAGTACAATTAGATTTCAATTTAAATGTTAAGGAAATGTTTTAAAAATATTGATTTACAAGGTTTTAGTGTTAATTTTCATACTAAACCGTTTAAGTATAATACAACTACAATCACCTTATTGAAGAACTTTATCTGCTAAATAGCGTTGTACAGCATATATATCAATTTCTTTCGTAAACTTTTTACTAACGCTAGGTGTATTTTCACTAGAAATCCAGATTTTAAGTTCAGAATCTAGGTCAAACGTACCTGCACTTTCTAAAGAAAATCTAGAAATACTTTTATAAGGAAGTGACTTATATTCTGTTTTGCTTCCGGTGACTCCTTGCTTGTCTATAAGTATTAATCGTTTTGAAGTAAAAATAAATACATCTCTAAAGAGTTTAAATCCCAGCTCTATATGTTCTTTTTCTGTTAAAAGCCGCTCGTATTTAGAAGTTAACTCTTCAATAGATACTTCACTTGCATTTCCCAATATTCTATTTAATATACTCATGATTTTTTTAGTTTGATAGTATTACTAATGAGTTACGAAAGAAAATTAGAAAGAGTTACACCTCAATTAGTGTTTAACAAGACTTTAGCGTGTATCGTATTTTTTTTTAAAGTTCACATTATAAAAAAAGCATCCACTTGGGATGCCTCTTAATTCAATGTATTTTACTCAATAATCGAGATTTAAATGCTTCGAGACTTGTCTCGTTCTAAAAATGTTTTGTTCAGTTTAATGCTTTGCGGGCTTGCCTTTGTCGGCAGA
>Ga0207888_100315_pt1 | contig 21355 bp, 10 predicted proteins | sample LinPmetageLP43_FD_184055 | JGI IMG/M metagenome (GOLD analysis project Ga0207888, IMG submission 184055) | Marine viral communities from the Pacific Ocean - LP-43 (SPAdes) | ecosystem: Environmental > Aquatic > Marine > Oceanic | place: Pacific Ocean | collected 2010-08-27 | reverse complement strand
CTCAAACGATTGCGGAACTTGGTGTTTCAAATCATTTACTTCAACTTGTTCCCTCACTTGTACTGAGGTATCTTTTCCCGTCACTATAGATGGTTTTGCTACAGGTAGCTTTACTATAAACTCAGCATACTGCCCAATCTGACTTTTTACATCTATAGAACCACCAAGCTTAGTTACTAGACTTTTACAAATCGCAAGTCCTAAACCGTTTCTAGAAGAAATGCCTTGAATTGAGTTAGAATCAACATTGTCCAAGACAGAGTATCTATTAAAAATATAAGGTATATCTTTAGAATCAATACCCTTCCCTGTATTATAGACTTTCAAAATGAGCTGATTTTTCTCGGTAAACCCCTCTACACGTATCAAACCATTTTTAGGAGTATATTTGAAAGCATTCGAAATGAGGTTGGTAAGGGTTTTGGTCAAACTGTTTTGATCCAGATTCCATATAATATCGGACTCCAAGTTCAAACTTAGTGTTACATTATTTTCCTCTGCCAAATCAGCAAAAGATTCTACTATTTCATTGCAGATCGTATTGATATTGCAACTCTTTATTATATAAACTCTATTGCCTGTTTCAATACGCCGAAAATCAATAATTTCCTGAACTAAATTATTGAGCCTTGCTGCATTAGCTTTTATAGTTAAAGCATGTTTTTTTATGAAAGAATCACTTCCTTCATAACTTATGATTCGTTCACTAGGAGTATTAATAAGAGTTAGAGGAGTACAAAACTCGTGAGTTATGTTTGTAAAAAAGCGAAGCTTACTTTCATAGGCCTTTTCCTTGTACTTTTGATCTAAAACCTGCGCTATCTTACGCTGCTTTTCTTCGTATTTACTTCTTTTATAGTAATCAAATAAAAATAACAAGCTTATTAACACTAAGCCATACGCAATTTTTGCATAGATACTTAAATACCACGGCGGTAATATAGAAATATGCAAACTGGCTTTCTGGGTTTGACCGGTAACACCGCCCTGATATTTAACTTTTAAAACATAGTCTCCTGGAGGTATATTTGTAAATTGAGCTTCTCTGTTCTTTGCATCCATCCAGGTCTCACTGAAATTTTCTAATTTATAAGAGTATTTCCCATTCTTCCCATTGATAAAGTCATTTACTACAAATGAAACGGTAAAGAAGTTTTGACTATAGTTCAACCGAAGCTGTTCTTGATTATCTTCATCGACCATAAAATCATTTATATTATGGTCTTCATTAAAAAATCGAAGATTCGTGAAATATACAGGCGGCACATAATCGTTTTCAGGTTTTTGTCCGTGTTTTACCCAAACTACACCATCAATGCCTCCAAAGAAATAAGTTGATGCCGCTTTATCTTCATAGTAGGCATTATCACTAAACTCAATGACTTTTAAGCCTGTTCTTTGGTCAAAATTTCTAAAAGCGTGTTCTTCTGGATTATAAAGTACAATACCTGAATTTGTACTTAACCATAGCTTACCATCAGTGTTTTCAAGTATTCCATGTATAGTATTGTTTGGCAATCCATCGCTTTCATTGTAATTGTTATATTGAAAAACACTCTCATGATTTTTTTCTATTTCAACGAGACCATAACTAGACCCAAACCATTTACTGCCATCCCTGCCCACACATACACTCAAAATATCATTCATAGGTGCAATTCCATTTTTTTCAAAAGTCACGAGTCGATAATTACCGGTATTATAGTTTAGCCGTAAAGCTCCACTACCGCGCATTCCAAGCCACAAAATAGAATCGTTTTCCTGTTTAATTGAAAATACCTGATTGTATTGATGTCCTTTAGCCCTGTCAAATTCATATTTCTTAACTTCACTAACTTCTAATTCATTACCTCTTTTTTGAATTTTAACCCTTAGCAAATCATAATATGAGGCTACCCACAGTGTAGAATCAGATGTTTCAAGTAAACTGTGTACGTCAACAAACCGAGTGGAAGTCTTGTTTATAAGGCGGTGGATTTTTCGGTCTTTATAAGAATAATAGTCAAGTTGGGGGCCATTTGAGCCGATCCATAGCAAATTGTTTTTTGTACTCATTTCAAACGCGTAAACAGCATTGCCGCTTAAACCCTCAGCAGTTGTAATGTGTTCAGTATTTGATCTATTGTCTGCTCCTATACCTTTCTCATAATCTTCTATCCTTACAATACCATTTCCTTTAGTACCCAGCCATAAGTCATCATTACTATCGGTATAAATAGCACGTACGGGTCTCTGTATATTTATGGGTAACTCATTAAAATTAATCCCATTAAATACAAACTCCTCATTTATATAAGCGTAGACCCCATGTCCATCTGTCCCCACCCATATTATATCTTGTGTTTTATCTATCAATAATGAAAAAACACCGCAGTTCATAAGCATTTTTTCTACCTGATAACCATTTTTATGGATCAGCTTGATTAATCCGCTTACCCTAAATGCTATTAATATATCGTTACCATCATATAGAATAGATGTTATACCTCCATATTGAGCAATTAAAGATGAAATATTCTTGATATACTCCACACCACCTGGCCTAACAACATATAGATCTCTTTTTTCATCAATGAAAATGACACGCTCTTCAGCGGCATCATAGAATGTGTCAGAAATGGCTTGGTCATGTCTAAAATCATCCATTGGGGTCAAAAGAGGTTTTGAATTTTGAGAATAGCCAATAGCAAATTTTTTGATAATCCCATTATTAGAAATCCAGATGTTATTATGTGAATCAATAATAAAATTTTCGCAATTTTTATATTGTTTCGTATCTGGAAGCCTTATTTCATTAAATACCTCCTCTTCTAAATCAAACCAATACAGCTTACCCTCTTGAGTCATTACATAAAATGTTCCATCGCCGTCGATGGCCATCAAGCTGTTTACGCCAAAGTCTGAAAAATGAGCTTCCACCCGGTCGCTTTTCTTTGAATATCGATCTAAGCCAGATTTGGTTAATACCCATAAATACCCATCTTTTGACTCTATTATAGATTTCACAATATTGCCAGAAAGACTATGAGTATTATTAATACTTGGTTTATATACTTTTATATCAATACCATTATACTTATTGAGACCGTCATAAGTCCCCATCCATAAGTACCGCTCACTATCTTGAAACAGACAGGTCACCGCACTATTAGACAAACCATGCCTACTGTTGATATTTCGTATGTTATTTCCATATGACTGACCTATGGAAATAATAACTACTAATATCAACTTAAAGCCTTTCACAAAAGCAATAGATATTTTAGGTCTATACTGAGCCATACGCAAATAAATAAAGAATTATAGGTTAATAGGATGTTTTCAAAGCCCTAAAACGTACCGTTTATAGCCAAAAGTGTCCTTGAATACAATTATACTAGATAGAGCACATTTGGCAAAAACGAGATTATAGGTTTTTAGGAGTTCAACCTATATTCGTCTTTCGTGCTTTACACTATACTCGAAATCGTTAGAGAATAAAATGAGCATGCACAAATCACGGTAATTAATACCCGTAAACTAAATAGGTACTTATGAAAAATGTCCATTCCCTTTTTATTTTTTTGATAGCTCTAGCAGTAGGATCGTGTGGTGGTGACGAACTATCAGAAAACATCCCAGATCCCAGCCTGCGATTAAGCGATACTAATCTAACTATAACCAACTCTTCAGGAAACATAACCGTCTATGTGGTTTCTAATACTTCTTGGACGGTTGAATCAGAGGCCAACTGGTTGACGCCTGATAAGAACAAAGGAGAAGGTGAAATGGCTGTTAAGATTAGTTATAGTGATAATACTACGAACGAGCGTTCGGGCATAGTAAAATTTACTACGAACGGATTACCTGCTGTTGAACTTGAAATTATTCAGACTGAACTTACTTTCACAAATCCTATTGCAGGCATCCCAGACCCGTGGATTATTAAAAATGGCACCAGTTACTATATATGCAAAGCTCAGGGTAATGGTATCAACATTGCTAAATCGGATAAACTTACCAGCTTCCCATTAACCAGTAAGGTGTGGGATGCCCCTACTGATTCTAATGACAATAAAGTATGGAACCCTACCAATATTTGGGCACCCGAGCTGCATTTCATTGAAGGGCAATGGTACATTTACTATGCCGCTGGCAGGCCTACCAGTGAATCTAACGGTTCCTATACCAAGCAACGCAGTGGGGTTCTAAGGTCTAAAACTAATGACCCGCAGGGTGAATGGGAAGATTTAGGAATGCTTTATACAGGAGATAATTATGAGCCAGGAATTATAGCTACCACCGAAAACACCAATTATGCTATTGATTTAGGTGTTTTTAAATTAAACAACCAGTTATATGCTGTATGGTCTGGAAACCCGGAAGATAGCGGGGACCAATGGCTCTATATAGCAAAAATGGACAACCCCTATACGATATCATCTTCTCGAGTTGCCATATCAAAACCAGATAAACCCTGGGAACTTTTTTCCGGGAAAGTAAATGAAGGACCTGCATTTCTTAAAAATAAGGAGAAAGGAAAATTCTTTGTCGTGTACTCCACTAACGGGTCCTGGACAAAACAATACAGACTAGGTTATTTACAACTTAGTGATACTCTATCTGATCCTCTTGTTGCTTCCAACTGGACAAAATCGGCCAACGAAGTCTTCTTCCGTAATGATGAAACCGTAAACCCTACCAGCGGAGTAAATGGAGTAGGACATTGCAGTTTTACCAAGTCACCCGACGGTACTGAAGATTGGATTGCTTACCACGTTAAAGCTTTCAATGAAAGTGGATGGTCTAACCGGTATACCTTTCTTCAGAGATTTACATGGGATGAGCAAGACGGTACTCCCTATTTTGGCAGACCCGTAGGATGGGAAGAGCCCATAGCCTTACCCTCTGGAGAAAGTCGCTAGAAACCTATTAATCAATACTATTAAACACATTATATTCCTAAAAATGAAAATTCGTCCTCTTATTCTAAACATTTTATTTTTCGTCACGGTTGTTTTCAGTGCTCACTCTCAAAGTTCAGATTTGAATAAATTTCCTAAAGGTAGTCAGCCGGAAGAAATAGGTGCTAAACTTGTTGAGCATTTACTTGAGACACCTTTCTCTGACTGGGGACGCATCAACTCAAAAAACGAAGCCCCATTTGTCACCTATCCAGATGTATGTGCCTGGTTGGGAGGTCTATGGTTCACAAAAGCTACTGATAATGAAGTTTTATATGACCAATTAGTAGATCGGTTTGATCCCCTCTTTAACACACAAAAGGATATGCTACCCGAATTTCGTCCTAAACCTCATAATGTAGTGGATTGGTATGTTTTTGGCGCTGTTCCTTTAGAGATATATAAGAAAGAAAAAGATAAGAAATATTTGGATCTGGGGTTAGCTTATGCAGATAAACAATGGATACTTCCTGACACTCCCAGGGGAGATGAAAAAAAATGGCATGACCAGGGGCATTCCTGGCAAACACGTCTTTGGATTGACGATATGTTCATGATTACTGCCGTACAAGCCCAAGCTTATCTGGTTACAGGTGATGAGAAATACATAAATCGGGCTGTCGATGAAATGGTGCTGTACTTAGATAATATACAACGCCCCAATGGTCTTTTCTATCACGCACCAGATGCTCCGTTTTTTTGGGGGCGGGGTAATGGCTGGATGGCGGTTGGAATGACCGAGATGCTACGTCTAATGCCTAAAGACAATCCTAACCGAGAAAAAATAGAAACAGCATATAAAAGCATGATGCAGACGTTGCTGCGCTATCAAAGTTATGACGGGATGTGGCACCAGTTAATAGACGATCCTAATTCTTGGAAAGAAACATCATGTACGGGGATGTTTACTTATGCCATGATTACCGGTGTTAAAAACGGGTGGCTTGACAAAAAAGTGTATGGGGCGGCAGCACGTAAAGGATGGTCTGCATTGTTGACCTACCTGGACGAGGATTATAATCTGCGGAATGTTTGTGAAGGTACAGGAACTAAGAATGATTATGATTATTACCTCAACCGTAAAAAATTAACCGGAGACCTTCACGGTCAGGCAGCCCTGATCTGGTGTTCATACGCGTTAAGCAAGTAACGATAAGCTGACCCCATGAAAACTATAAAATTATTAGCCTCGATAATTATCGTTTTGCACTTATTATTGCTATTGGGTGCTTGCGGCAGTGATTCAACAGATGAACCCATAGCTACTGATGATGACACCCCCATCGTAGAAGAGAAAGATACTACCAGTTACAATCTAATTGATTTCCGTAAAGGTCAGGGACCTGTAGAAGTAGGCAAAAAGTTGACCCAAAGATTTATAAATGTTGACTATTCTTTTTGGGGAAACATATACTCTAATTATACTGCAGACCACGTCACTTACCCAGATGCCTGCGCCTGGCTCGGCGCATTGTGGTTTGCAGATGCTGTAGACGATGATTTGTTGTATAATGATGTGGTTAACAAATTTGCCCCTCTTTTTACAACAGATAAAGATCTACAACCCACGCTAACACCTACGGCTAGTAACAAAGTAGATTACTATGTTTTTGGAGCTATTCCTTTACAGATATATCAGCGAAAGAAAGAAGCCAACTATTTTGATTTGGGGATGACGTATGCAGACCGGCAGTGGACTTTACCCAACAACGCCAGCTCAACAGAAAAAGAATGGCATGACCAGGGGTTCTCGTGGCAAACACGTCTATGGATTGATGATATGTTTATGATTACCGCACTACAAGCTCAGGCCTATCAGGTTACTAAAGATGAGAAATACAGGGAGCGAACAGCCGATGAAATGGTACTCTATCTTGACCGAATACAACGGGATAATGGCTTGTTTTATCACGCTCCTTCTGCTCCGTATTATTGGGCAAGAGGGAATGGCTGGATGGCTGTAGGTATGGTAGAAGTGCTTAAATTACTCCCCGAAAATCATCCTGACCGTTCAAGAATTATGAATGCCTACCTCAAAATGATGAGCGAATTGGCAAAATATCAACGTCCTGATGGGATGTGGTCACAGCTGGTAGATCACCCCAATACCAGTGACATGTGGGCCGAGAGCTCCGGAAGCGCTATGTTTACATATGCAATGATTACGGGAGTGAAAAAAGGTTGGCTTGAAGAAGAAAAATATGGAACGGTTGCACGTAAGGGTTGGTTAGCATTACTTACGTATCTTGATAGCAAAAATGATATAACCGAAGTATGTGAAGGAACAGGTATAGGCTACTCTTATGAATACTATAGAGACCGTCGCAGATGGGTGGGCGATCTTCATGGACAGGCAGCCTTGATATGGTGTGCCTATGCTTTATTAGATAAACCTTGATTTTTGGTTTTACGCTTAATTCAAAAAGCCATTCTTTAGAATTAAGAATGGCTTTTTGAATTTCTTTGATTTCATTTTTCTATTTATTTTACAGCTACATTACCACTTTTTGGACCGTGAACCACTAATGTACCATCTTCTAAAATCTCCAACTCATCCATAAATACAACCCGATCATTTCCGGTTTCTGCTGTACGAGCGTGATATACACACAACTTTTTTGAATCTGCTACATCGAGTACCATACCATGTCCGGTACCGGTAACGCCACCTCCTTGGTCATTGTTTTTCTGTAGTATCGGGTTATTCTCAGCCTTTTTAAATGGACCCAATGGATTTTTGGATGTCGCGTAACCCATGGCATAATACTGCCCCCCAAAATAGTTTGCAGAGTAAAGCATATAATAGGTATCCTGATGTTCAAAAATATAGGAGCCTTCGGTCCATCTGCGGTTGGTCTCTCTGGCCGTTACGGAACGACTTTCCCATTCTGCCTGAACATTATTCATTTTAAGCGGAGGACGTAACAGTAGTTCGGGTTCGCCAATAACACCCGAAAAATCAGAAGCCATTTCAACACCATAAACCCAACTTTCTTCAATTTCATCATACCAGCCTTTGTCTTTTGCCCAATCGGCAATCTCGCTCTCAACAGGGTGTTTGTAACAACATCTGGAATAATACAAATAGGTTTTATTATGAACGTCGTCAAATAAAACATTTGCATCTATAATGGGGTAGCCGGGATCAAATATGGGGCGATCTCCCAAATCTTTAAAAGGGCCGGTAGGAGTATTAGATACTGCAACACCTATCCTAAATACTTCTTCTTCATTATTGGGATTGTATTTCCAATTAGCACTAAAAAACATATAATATTTACCCTTGCGTTCATAAACTTCAGGTGCCCAATAACTATCTTTAGTCCAAGAGTCTTCTTTACCACCCTCATAAGCCATTTTTACATATTTCCACGCTGCCAAGTCCTGAGACTCATAAACCTTAAAGCCCGGAGCGCTGCCATCGGTTCCGTACATATAGTATTTACCATCAGAGGCTTTAAGTATAAAAGGGTCGCCATATTTGACATCTAATGGATTTGAGTAGGTTACTCCGCTATCGTTCTTATTATTCTTCCTATTTCCACAAGATATGACGAATGTAGATATAGTTATTAGAACAAGTAATCTCAGTGAGTTCTTTAATTTATTCATTTATTTTTAGATTAGTTACAAAATAGACTGGCCACATCTCTGAATGGCCAGTCTATTTTATATAGTATTATAATTTTCTATCTACTCTATTTTATCTTCATCTGCAATGGCTTCCTCCCACGTATTCCATTTAGGAGTAGCAGGGTTATAACCGTCATAGCCATAATTTTGTGCCAGATTACCCTTTCTGTTAGCGGTAATAGATTGATTAAAAATAGGCCAGTAAATATTTTTCTTATCCATAGTATAATTTATCGGGTTTATTTTTCCACCTTCTACACTAATGGGTTCTCCATTATAAATTTTACCACATCTAGTAACCCGCTGATACCAATAGCTACCCCCATTAGGATCTGTTCCCTGTTGTTTATCAAAATTATCCAGACTATAGGTATTGCCCCACTCGTCTGGCATACCGCTACGGGCAAGACACAATGATACCCGGGTTAATTCAACATTACGCCATTCTTCCATGTATAATTCACGAGCGCGTTCATCCATAATATCGCCTATGGTAACCGAACCTTGATAAAGCTCGGTACATTGTGCCCGCATACGAATTTCATTCACATCTGATGCTGCGCCACCCAGATTACCCTGATAAAATTTAGCCTCTGCACGTAACAGATAGGCCTCTGCCAAACGGTACAAATACCAATCGGCATTACCTCCGTTGGTCGCACCATTATAACTCGTGCTGTTCAATTGAGCTTCATTTATGGGATCATTAAGAAAAAATTTGTAATGCGGCACATCATACCAGCGTCTAATGGTATCTGTACATAGTAGATTTCCAGAATCATCACGTAAGGTTAGCGGTTGCCCATACTGAGCGGATGCTTTGTTATTAACCTTAAGATTTTCCATACGCACCCAGTTTCCAGTTTCAGAGCTGTGACGTAAGTCAGTAGCATCCATTATGCCATTAACTTTCCACAGTGTATGGGTTTGATAATACGTAGGGCGAAATGTCCCTATACCACGACCTAAAGCCCGTAAATAATCATACTCCTCAACATAGTCTCCATTAGTTCTGGATAGATTTAACAACGCCTGCTTACCATCTTTGGTTTTGGGGGCGCTTGTGGTATTTTCAAAATAAAATGGGTAATAGATACGCATAGTATGCATAGGAACAAAACCTTCGGTATCTGATCCCCGATTTACAATTCCCAATATTACCTCACTATTTGAAGGAATTAATTTGTTTTCTGCCCGGTGCATGTCCCAAATTACATTACGCTCAATTGGCCAGGCCTCTGGCTCACCTCCATCATTAAACGAACCAAAACTATCCCCTCTAATCAATGCATATTGGGAGCCATCAATCAACACGTCGAGTTGATCTTCAGCTAAGCCATACTCACCCATCGCCAAATATAATTTAGACAGCAACATGCGGCAAGCTCCTTTATTAACCATACCCACCAAGGCCATTTCAGACTGGTTTGGAACCCATTCAACAGCCTTTTCCATATCCTGAATCAACATCTCCAATATCTCTTCCCGCTCAGTACTCCTGTAATTCTGCTTAGGAACTTCGGTAACCTTAGTTAACAAGGGTACATCTCCAAACTGAAATACCAAATTATAGTAACGGAAAGCACGATGAAAATAGGCCCTTCCTTTGTAAGCATTTCGGGTTTCCTCATCCAGAGACTCTATATCATCTACATATTGAATGATGGTATTGGCCTGCATTATGGTATAATAACTCTCATGCCAAAAATGCCATATACTATGGTTTTGTTGTAAAGATGTAAATAATCTTCCGCTACCAATGCCAACACTAGTAGGTGTAAGACCCTCTGCCATATTGTGTAGCATCGTTTCATAATTATGTGCTCCAGGAACCATCAAATCAGAGAAAATATACTCCGTTCCAATTGGGTTTATTGCATTATTATCTCCTGAAGTGTAGAACAGTTTTAAATGGCGATCACAAAAAGCTAATAGGGATCTTAATCCTGACTCTGTCGAAAAGGTTTGGCCCGGTTCATAGATAGATACGGGATCGGGTTCCAGGAAATCATCAGAACACCCGTTAAGCACTACCAGAAAGCCCACTAAGGCCAACAGCACTACTGCATATTTTGTTTTTTTTATTCTATTTTTCATACTCTATATCTTATTTTAATTAAGTTTTAAAAAGTAATATTCAATCCTAAAGTTCCAATGCGGGGTGCAAATGATCCGGTTTCGGGGTCTCCATATTCCCATTCTTTCTCCCAGGTTGCCACATTACGTACAGCGGCGTAAACTTTAAGCCGATCTAAACTATATTTTGATATCATCTTTTTTGGGAATGAATATCCTACAGTGATATTTTCGAGACGAATAAACGAACGATCAATAAGTCTTCCAGGTGCTTGAGCACCAGTGGGACCTACTGCTCCAATCCGTCCGTAAGTGTTTGAAGGGTTATCGACTGTCCAATATTCTTTTTCAGGAAGATTTATAAAACCTAAAGACATATTAGAACCGTGATCATCATCATTTAAATATTCGTTATTTAAACTTTTATGTCCCATATAGGAATACATATTAAAGGAGACTGTCAGATTTTTCCAGAATGTAAAATCATTGCGTAACGACCAGTTAATAGGTGGCGCAGACTGACCCAGGATTACTTTATCGTTATCGTTATATACCGGTGTTACAGAACCGTCGCTGTTTATGATATCATCTTCAGTATAAATATTGGCAACTTTAGGATCTCCCGGTTTTTGTCCGAACTCCGCTGCTGCTTCCACTTCATCTTTTTGCCAGATACCGGTTACTTTATAATCCCAGATTGCGCTAATAGGTTCTCCAATAAACCAACCGTTACTCACGTCATCTACTTCTACCCCATTTTCATATTCGTAATACAGGTGCTTGATTTCATTTTTATTATAGAAAAAGCCTACAGTAGTATTCCATTGAAAGTTTTCTTTATCAATATTTCTTGTATTCAGTGTGAATTCAATACCAGAGTTATTAACCTGTCCTAAGTTTGTTGTAATATCAGAGAATCCGGTAAACTCAGGTAGGCGCTGTGCCATAATCATATCTTGAGTTTCTGCATAATACAAATCCAGGCTACCTCCTATGCGGCCATCCAAAAAGCCAAAATCGAGACCAACATTCCATGAAGCTGTCTTTTCCCATTGCAAGCCAGGATTTGCCATACGGTCAACAATTAAATAACGATAAAGCTCTTCGTCCCCGCTACCGTTTAGATATCCTTGCATTTTACCAGCACCGGAAGATAAATTTGCTAATGCCAAATACGGACTGCTTAATGAACGGTTTCCGTTTTTACCATACGAAAGGCGTAATTTCCCATAATCCATAATACGATTCCAGTTATAAAACTTTTCATTGGTAAATGTCCATGCCAGAGACACAGAAGGAAAAATGGCGTGTGGATTAGATGATCCAAAAGCAGAATAACCATCTCTACGTATAGATCCGGTAATCAAATAACGATTATCAAAAGAATAAAATAAGCGTGCCAATAGTGCGTCTGCTGTCTGGTAACTATCGGAAGAAGAGAACGAACTATCTTCTTTGGTACCGTTTTGTGTATTATGAAAGCCCAAAGCATCAGAAGGCTGTATATTGCGTGCATAGATATCATCACTCCAATACTGAAGCTCTTCTGCTTCTTGCACGAGTGTTAAAATGAAATGGTGTTTTTTGTTAAAAATATGATTCCATTCTATTGTATTGTTCAACGACCAGTTGAAACGCTTTGCCTGGTTCCTGTCTACACCACGGTCTTTGGGGTTTGAAAAAGGTAAGTCTGCTGAAGTAAACTTTCGATTATAATAGAACTGATATCGAGGTGAAGCATTAAATGTATACGTAATATCGAGAGGTAATTTGACCTTAACATTGAAAATGCTATTAAGCGTAGTATAACCACTTTCCTGTTGGGCATATTTTCTTTCAAAATCAAAGTTATACCCTCTTCTGCTGTAGCTATCATCAAAAGGATATTGAACCGGGTTACCATTTTCATCAGCATAATCAGCAAATGGACTATTGTTTAAGGTAGACCCTACATTCAAACCAATATTATCATCAGATCTGTCCTGAAAATTCACATTAGCCCCAATCTGTAACCAGTCTGTAACATCTAAGTTCACTTTTAAATTACTTCGTATCGCACTGTAATTATCGGTTCTTACAACGCCTTCATTACTTAAATAACCCATAGAGAAATAGTAATCTGCATTATCCCCGGCTCCACTTACACTTACATTATAATCCTGATTGAAGCCTGCTCTAAAAGCATGATCTTTCCAGTCAACTGTTTTTCCTGCTAATAAATTCTCGAGGGCGTTCCCGGTGATGCCCAGTCTTTGAGCCCAGATACTTAAATCGGACTCATCCCCAGCATTTTGAGTATAGGCCCGCCAGTCTTCTACAGCAACATCGCCCGGAAGGTTATTTGGATTTGTATAATATGCCGGTTTAGAAGCCATCTGACCTACTTGATACCTCTCATAACCTTCAGTCAGGTAATTAACCCCATAGGTGGCCGTTTCAAACCAGTCCTGACGATGACGCAAATAATCATCAGGCCCCCATCTATCCCGTAGGGCTGCTACCTGTGAAACTCCGGTATTCATACTCAAATTGATTTTGGGCTTGCCCTTTTTCCCTTTCTTAGTGGTGATAATAATAACTCCGTTAGCTGCTTTAGCTCCATAAACAGCTGCCGCAGAAGCATCTTTTAGAATATCAATTTGCCCTATATCATCTGGATTAATTTCAGATAACTCTCCATAAAAAATCATCCCATCAAGAACCAGTAATGGACTGTTATGATTTCCTGCAGTATAAACAGAGCGTTGACCTCGAATCTGTATACTTCCTCCTCCTTTTGCTGAATTGCTAAAACCCACCTGGACACCGGGAGTTCCTCTTAAAATATCCTGAACCGTATTTGGATTTTCATTGGCTATATCATCAGGACGAATCTGCGTGATAGCTCCTGTAAGATCTTTTTTTCTCATAGATCCATATCCTACCACGACAACTTCATTTAAATCAAATGAATCTTCCTCCAACGTTATCGTATAGGTAGCATTTTCAGTTACCTCAACCTCCTTTGTAGCGAAGCCCACATAAGAAACTAGAAGAGTTGCATCTTCGGGAACCGATAAACTAAAGGCTCCGTCAAAATCAGTTACGGTACCTTTATTAGTGTTCTTTATTGCAATAGTTACTCCCATCAAAGGCATGTTGTTTGCGTCAACAACAACACCCGATATATCTTTATCTCCCGTTTGCGCCTTTACAGAAACGCACATAAACATACAGAGAAACATAAGCAAACAATACTTTGTTTTTGAAATCATACATTTGAATTTAAGTTTAGTAATCATATTTAGTTTTCAATTTGGCTCCACTCTGTTAGAAGTGTTTTAATTAATTCCCTTTTAGCTTTTCCGTTATACGGTATGTTTTTGTGTGTTAGCTTATTCCACAAATGCCCTGTATTGATATCGAGATCTTCATCAAGTGAGGCCTCCCATTCTGGAAAAAATCCAAGAAGAGCTAATTTCTGGATCTCTTTAAACTCAACATCTGTAGCCTTGAGATCATTAAAATAAATTAATGTAGCCCCGTTATTGAGGAGCGTTTCCTGGAGCAGATTAATGGGGATTTCCCTTACGCTCACCTCATTATTTATGGTCAAAGCTGCTGCAATACCTGCTGCTTCACCCAGAGCCATCCAACAGGGTTCCATACGTAAGGTTGAAAAACCCACGTGACTCCCAGATACCGCAACAGGAAAAAGCAAGTTGTTTATCAACTTGGGTACCATCACCCCATAAGGAACGGTATAAGGAGCTGATGGATGACTAAAAAACCCATCCAGATGCACACGCTCTGGCTCTCGCTTACGTACCCCGTGCGAATCGAGCGCATAATGACTGGCAGTGACAGAGGTACTGTAAACAGGTGGTCGACCTCCTTTCTCTAAAGGTAGCGCATCATGGGCGGTAAAGAGGTGCATTCCTTCAAGGCGCCTGCCTTCGCGCACATAAACCTGACGTGGAAATCCATGATTATCCTGATACTCATCTTTAGCAAAGCCCCACGATTTACATGCCTCCCGAAAATGTTCAGGAAGGACTTTATCATTTTGAGCAAACCACAATAACCCTAACGTATATGACTTAAGTCGCTTAGCATATTGATCACGCCATGCCCATCCCGATGTGGGCCAAGGCCAATTTTCTTCGGGAAGATCTGTAGATAGCAAGGCAAGGTGCTGATTATTGGCATCTACCTTTCTGTTTGGTAAGGAGGTCATGCTGCAAAGTTTCCAAATACCCCAGGGGTCTCCGGGAATGGCAGTTTTCTCTCCTGCAAGAATTTTTCTTCTATTTGCCTGTATTTGGGCACTATCTACCGGACTGAAACGGATATCGGTGTTTTGCCCGGTAAGCACATCTTCAATTAATGACACGAATTCTTCCCGGTCATAAGCTTCTGGTTTAACCACTGGCAAACGATTATTAGGATTGTTGGTCAGGCATAAACGGTAATTATATGCCTGTATGGCATTATCACCTTGATAGGTAGTTCCCTCTTCATCAGGTCCATGTTTCCACCAACGGTAAATTTTACCCGCACAAGGTTCGTCAAATTCATCTATTCCTTCTCTCCCTAACCGATACGGGACACCAGCAGCAGCTCCAAGATCCCCTTCATAAGTTGCATCAATAAATACTTGAGCACTATAATACTCCTCGTGTCCGGTTTGCCTGTTGAGTATTCGAATGGATTGAATGGTATTCCCTTCTTTGTTTACATATTTAGGTGCAGAATCAAATTGTCTGAATACTAAAACCTCTATCTTTCCCGGCCCGGCCATCCCTATCATTTTATCAAATGATGCAGCGGCCACATGCGGCTCAAAATGGTAGCCATCACTACTTTGTTTTACCTGTGGGGAGTCCATACCAAATTGAGCTTTATAGTACTCTTTATTCAAGCTAACAAATTGCTTAAACAAACCGGTAGTGGCATCTCTTGTTGCGATATCAGTTGCCCCCAGACCATTTACCGGAAGCCCTCCTATATGTCCCGTTCGTTCTAAAATAAGACAGTGTTTGCCTTCCCGGGCTGCTGCAATGGCTGCGGTTATTCCAGCAGGTGTTCCGCCTACAATAACAACATCATACTCGTATGCAAACATAGTGTGCGTGCAAACGATTAAGATGATTATAAGGTTGATTATCTGTTTCAATTCAATTAGTTTTTACTTATTCCTATAGCTGCACATAGCGACCCCAACTTTAGAATCGGCACAACCGTAATAGAGATACAGGGTATTATTTAAATAAGCCAAGCCCTGAATGAATACGGTACCCTGGGCATATTGTCCGCTTTTTTCGTAAGGTGCTTCCGGATAGAAAAACGGTTTATCTAAACGGTCCAATACTTTGAGGGGATCACGGGCATCCATCAATAGTTGACCGGAGCAATAAGCGCCCGAAGGATAGTTAGGATCCCCGTTACCATCAGTTCGTGCATTCTTACCATTATACAGTAAAACAATTCCGTTATCAGTCATCAAGGCAGGGGGGCCGCATTCTGTAAAGATGCTGTCAAAAAAGCCTTTACGGGGTTTCGCTATTACCTTGAGCTCCTCATTATCATCTAATACAGGCTCCCAGTTGATCAGATCCTTCGATGTAGCCGCGTAGATTGCATGTTCTCCCCAGTACATGAAGTATTGGCCGTTGAGTTTTTGAATACGTATTTTGTCATCCTTAATGGCTGTTAACATAGAGGCTGATTTACAGAACAGATTTTTAAACCGCCCGTTGTAAGCCTTTTCAAATGCTAGACCATGCTTTTCCCAATGAATGAGATCCCTTGAAGTAGCCACTGCTAAACGGGCCAATTTACGGTTCCAGGCGGTGTAGAGCATCACGTACAAACCGTCTTCAGTCATGGTAACCCTGGGGTCTTCACAGCCTCCGCGCCACTCTAAATCTGCATAAGCATCATTAGCAGGAAAAAGCACCGGCTCTCCCCTTCTTTCCATACTGATGCCATCACTGCTTTCGGCATATCCTATACGCGAAGTACGTTTACCGATCCCTTGCCCTGAATTATCTTCTGCCCGATAGAGAACGACTATTTTACCATTATGTGTGATGGCCCCTGGATTGAAGGTCTCACTTTCTTCCCATTTAACTTCAGCCTGATTCATAGGGCAATAAAACGCACTGGCAGGATCCGGTGAAATGACCGGATGATCTATATCAGGCCGAACAAATTCACCCAGTGCCCAAGCGGGTATACGATCACTTTTCTCCTCTTTAGTTGGTTTCATTGTGGTACATGAAACACTGAGTAAGAATAGTATTGAAACACTAATAGAAATGATCTGCTTTTTCATGTACTTGTATTCTTAGTTTGATTTTATCAAAAGCAATCTGCACAGGGTTTTATCTTAAATTTTTTGGTGCTGATATTAATTCCCTTTACAACCAGGGAGTATGATGCTTCAGAAAGATTAGCAACAGCTGTTTCTATAGTTACAGATTGGGACTCTCCTGGCAGTAAACTCATAAAATTATCGGAATAAAAAGAGGGTCTTACGGGTCTCCCTTTGTCATCCAACCATTGTATTTGTGTGAAAAAGGAAAGGGTCTTTCCCGTGTTTTTTAAATCGAGAGTGATGAAATGTTTGCCGGATTCTACCGAAGTGGTATAGTTCACATCTATTGTGGTTTGATCCAGTTTATTGATATCCTGAAATCCAGCTGTAGCGGGCCCGGTAAGTGTATTTCGACCTTTATAAGTATTGCTTGATCGCCAATAAAAATTACTTCCTACCTGATTATTATGAGCATCAAACAACCTGAGTTTAATAAATTGAATGGAAGTTGTTTTAGCCGGAAATTCAATTTTAAAAATATCATTTGCCACAGCAGCCTCCGGTAAATCTATTGTTACAGATTTGGTAAATAGTTTATTCATATTTAAATCATACACATCTGCTGTCACCCTATAATTTTCAAAAGACTGGTAGTAGTCATTAACTACTGACACGGTGTTTTTTAAATAATCAAACTGGGGGTGCAACGGCTCACAAGCATTTTGCGCGGTGTATAATGCCGCTGTAGGTTCTAAGGACCAATCCCACATACGCCCACATACCTGCCGAATAGGAGAATTATGATACCAGTACAGAAAACCTGAAGCATATCGATCACCATAATTCAATTTATTATAGTTCCAGACCTCCCAAATGCTCTTATAATTCATAGCTCCTACAAACTGAGCCTTCATGGCAAATTCATCAATGCTGCCAGATACACCGTATTCATTGGTCATATCTGTATACATGGAGGTCATTAAGTGAAACCCATTACCATCTAAATAATCCCAAACTTCTTTGTTAATGGGCCAAAGGTCTTCTTCATCCATCATCTCTCGAAGACACTCTACTGTTGGAAGGCAAGGCGCTCCATATTCCGGATTGAACCCATCAATACGGCTTCCTCGTTCTGAGGCGGTATTTTCATAATGATTCATAATATTTACCTGCTTATAAGGGCTTCCATCATGAATTCCATCAGTTTCAGATTGCATTTGATACCCTCTGCTACCATCTAAATAATTCAGCAGCGATTCGATATGGGGCATTTGTGTGCTTTCATTAGACGACACATAATAAGCAAGGCTGGGATGGTTGCGTATCCTTTTTACCGTTGACGTAACATTAGACAGGTATAATCCCACATCTTGCGGATGTTGGGTATCACCTGTCATCCAGAACTCCTGCCAAACCAGTATACCCAGTTCATCACACAACTGGAAAAAATAATCAGATTCAGTAATGCCACCTCCCCAAAAGCGAATGAGGTTTATCCCAGACTGTGCGGAGTATCTTAATTGAGCATAAGTCCGCTCCTTTGAGGTACGCAGCATATTTTCAGGCAACCAATTCGTTCCTCTAATAAACATAGGTTTGCCGTTAACATGGAAAGTCCTGGATTGGTCTGGAGTGTCTGTAGTTGAGGTAATTTCCCGTATGCCAAAGCGTGTAAAAATAGAATCGGTCACTACTCCATCGATTTCGGTCTTTAAGACCAAATCATATAATTCTTGTTTTCCTTTATTTACGGGCCACCACAAGCGGGGATTAGCTATGATTAGTTGCGGAAACTCTTCCGGGGTAAATACTACCTCCTTTACTTCTTCCCTATAGAGAGCTACCTCTTTTTCAAAATGGATATTCTCCCCTTTGATCGCTCCGATAATTTTAACTTTTTGTCGCTTGTTTTGGGGAAGATAATTAGGGTAAGCCACCTCTACTGAAATCGTCTGCTTGGAGCTATCGTAATTAGGTTTTGCCAGTTCTGATTTTACAAAAGGATGATTTAAAATGGTTTTACCGGTTGTGAAAATCTTGATGTCTTTCCATACACCGGTATTTCTATCCCTGATGCCATCCAGAAAGGTAAAATCCCAACCTACAGTCATTAACTGTGTTACATTTCTACCTATCTCACCATTCCCTCCGTTTTGGAATTCTCCTTCAGCTCCGAAAGATTTTCCGCCTTTAGGCTTGATGGTTCCCGGAGAATCCACGGGATAAACCTTTACAGCAAGTACATTTTGCTGATCATAAACCAAATAATCAGTAATCTCAAGTTGCTTTTGCAAAAACATGCCCGAGAGATTGCCTACCATCTTTCCGTTTAACCATATTTCAGCTCGATAGTTAATACCATCAACCTGCATCCAAACCTTTTGGTTTTTAAACAAGCTTTCATCAGCATTAAATTCGGTTCGAAACCAATAGGTGTAAAAATCCCTGCCGGCATGGTATAAATCCGGAATGCGTTGAGACTCCAGTTTATTATTCAACCCATAGTAAGGTTCAGGATATACATCGTTGTAGACAAGAGAATTTAAAACGGTTCCCGGAACTATAGCCGGCATCCAATCTTTTGTGCTTACTTCAAGTGTTGAAATAGCTTCAGAACGCGTAGGCAATTCATCGGCTTTTTTCATTTTCCAGTCATACATTCCGTTATGACCTTCCACTGAACTTAACGTATAATTATACGTACGTTCTTGAATCTCTTCTTGTGAAAAAGAAGAAATCGTTATAACAGAACATACAATTAGTAATAGTACTTTTTTAATCTTATTCGGCATAGTTGTAGTTAATACAGCCAAATATATACAGTCACGCAGCTAAGAATTGTTCTCGTATTTGCCAAACTTAACCTCTTGTGGATAATTTTGGTTGAAAACACTTTTGGCAAAAGAAAAGTACCACCAGACGCTAAATCAAAAATTTGAATTTATATCTTGACAGGGTTTAATCTGATAAAGTATACCCCCAAAGACCTTTGCTCATCAGCATACCTAGCCCCACACAGGCTATGCTTCAGGATGTGCCGTTGCAAGCAATATCGGAGATACTAGGGCATACCAGCTTGAATACCACTCAGGTTAATTTAAAATCGCTTCCAAGTACCGTATTGGTTGACTATAATGAACGGATTGTGATGATTTAGCAGGCATTTTAAAAATTAGGACTAGAGTAACCGAATACAAAAATTCATCAAATTAACCATATTATGTCCTACAGTTGGTAAAATCAAGTTTCCCGTGAATTTTCTCAGAATCCCCAAACTCAGGGATGTAATTAGGGTAATGTAGACAATCGTAATAGAATCTACTTTAAACTCCATAGCTTCCGTTAATACGACACCATGAATCATTGCGAACAGAAAGGTTACGATTATAAATCCCCAGCCAAAAAATATACCTTTCACTTGTTTCGTGGGAACAAAGGCTTTACTCAACAACCATAAAAGAATCCCTCTGTAAACGATTTCCTCCGTCAACCCCGGTAAGGTAGCTTGAAATACAAACTGCTCCAGATCAAACGCCCCTCCCTTTGGGAACAATATCATTTTAAAGACAAAATCAAAAACGAGAAACCCCAGAAAAATCAGAATCCCAAGCTTAATCGTCCTTTTGTTGAATACGGTGGTAAAACCTATATCTTTTCTAATAGCTTTCGAATGATATAAGATAAAAACCAGAGCAATAGCAAGACTTAACAACATTCCGCTCCAATTTCCGGTTAAGCCCATTGCGTCGAGTTTTATCCATTTATACCCCAATATTCGGGTATACGAATCGATAAGAAAGTACCCGCAAAAGAATATTATGTATTTAGGTTGGGTTTGCTTTGTGGTAAGTTGTGCTACAAGTAATAAAGGAATGATAATGCTTAACCAGATTACTGGCGTCCATAATGACATAAACTCTTTTTTTATTCGTACTATCCTTATGACGAGTCACTCCGCTCTTTGTTACAGGAGTTTCCAAATCACCTAAAAGAATTTGTTTTACATCAGTGAGTGAGAATCTATAGATTAGGATCACAAGAAATCGGTAAAAAAAGCCAGATTCAACAGACATTAACAGCATACGTAGCCCCACACAGCTTTGCCACAGAGGCTATGCTTCAAGATGTGCCGTTGCAAGCAATATCGGAGATGCTAGGGCATACTAGTTTAATGACTACCAAATTTGTTTAACCCATACCCAGTACGGTTTTAGACGGTTATAATGAACGCATCGTGATGATTTGATAGCTGATTAGAGATATCTGACTTCTTAGATAAGGTCGAGTGCAACCACACTGCTACCACAGTGCAACCACACTCCAACCACAGCTTACCACACTTTTTGTGGGTGAATGTGGGTTCATAATGGTAAAAATGTTGAAGCATATAGTGGTTTTCTGGCTT
>Ga0207888_100313_pt1 | contig 21477 bp, 19 predicted proteins | sample LinPmetageLP43_FD_184055 | JGI IMG/M metagenome (GOLD analysis project Ga0207888, IMG submission 184055) | Marine viral communities from the Pacific Ocean - LP-43 (SPAdes) | ecosystem: Environmental > Aquatic > Marine > Oceanic | place: Pacific Ocean | collected 2010-08-27 | reverse complement strand
GGTCGGTCTTCCAAACAGGTTTTGCTTTCATTCCATGAAATTAAAACATATTCAGAATAAATCCTATAAAAAAAGGCTGCCTTTTTAGACAGCCTCTTTAAAATTTAAATATATAATGCGCTAAGCATTTAGATATCGCGTACTAATTATATTAGCGTGATGCACCTCGTGGCCACAAATGATAAAACCCGCAGCTCGAGTGGATAATGTAGCATCGCTAGAAGTACCGGATTGTGCTAAAGCTTCCTCATTAAAGCCTTTAAACAGATTTACAGTACAATCTCTAACCAAACTATATTCTTCAACTAAATCCGGCATAGTACGCTCATGAGCTCGGGAAGGCTTGATGTAATCATCCTGCTCAAAACCGGCAAGCGGAGTTTTATCCCCCCTGCCAATACGCAATGCCCGATAACTGAAGATGCGCTCCGTATCTATGATATGCTGAAGTACCTCCAAAATGGTCCATTTCCCGGATTCATAGGCAAAATGCCATTTTTCCTCAGGTATTTCATTATAAAAAGTCACATTCTTCGCTTTACCGTTCACAAGTGCATCAAGCAAATGCATATCGTCTCTAACTAATTCTACATAGTTTCTATAAAACGCATTATACTCGCTGTGATCTAAATCTTTTAGGGTCATACTTATGCCGAGTTACGACTTGCGTTAATATTACCAAATAAAGAACGCGTTACCATTTTTTCAAACATATCCAGCTTTTCCTGATCAGGATTTTCTTCCCTGCTCATTTCCTGAATTTTTTTCAACGCAAACTGTTGGATTGTCAATAACGGAAGTACGATGCGCTCTCGCTCTTGAATTGAAGCTTTACCAGCTTGCTCTTCTTCCATCAATTCGCTGTAACCGGTAAGCTTTAATAATACGCGTTTTGTGCGCTCAAACTCATCGTGAATCAAATCCCAAAACGCTCCAAACTCTGGATCATCTTGCATATAAGCTGTAAGACCAAAGAATGATTTAGTCAAACTCATCATACTGTTTTCTAATAAAGTTTTAAAGAATAAGCTATTCTTATACAGCGACTTAACTCTGTCGAACTCACCTCTTTCTTCAAATGCTTCAATAGCAGTACCAACACCAAAGAAACCGGGTACATTCTGTTTAAGCTGCGACCACGATCCTACAAAAGGAATAGCACGCAAATCAGAAAAATCCAATTTATCGCTTTGACCCCGTTTACTAGGTCTACTGCCTATATTGGTTTTAGCATAATATTTCAACGTACTCATACGCTCTAAATACCCTAAGAATTTAGGATGAGCTTTAAAGTCTGAATAGGTCTTATAACTAATTTCAGCAAGCGCTTCCATAGTTTTGCGATCTGCATCCGGAAAAGCTTTTGTCTTCTGGAAGAATACGCCGTTAAAAATACCAGAACTCAACAACTGCTCTAAGTTGTATTGGCAGGAATCTGGCGTTCCAAAATTAGAACTAATGGTTTGCCCTTGAACGGTTAATTGAATTTCCTCATCCTCAATAGTTTCTCCTAAAGAAGCATAGAATTGATGTGTTTTACCCCCACCACGTGCTGGAGGCCCACCTCTACCATCAAAGAATATTACTTTAATACCAAACTCACGAGACACTTTTGTTAGCTCTTCTTTAGCTTTAAAAATACTCCAGTTAGCCATCAAATACCCACCATCTTTAGTCCCGTCACTAAAACCTAGCATGATCGTTTGCTTCATACCACGCTCTTTAAGGTGCGCGGCATATGCAGGATTTGTATACAGCTTACGCATAACTTCGTGCGCAATTTTCAAATCTGGTACCGTTTCAAATAAAGGAACAATATCTACTGTAGGATGCTCCCAACCGGTCAAATGAAACATAGAAAAGGCCTGCATCACGTTAAGACCAGTCTGATTGTTACTTATGATATAACGGTTACAACTGCGCTCCCCGTTTTGCGCTTGAATTTCACGCATAGCATACACACTCTCTAAAGTTTTACGAGCAATATCATCTTCTAAAGTTGCCGGATCTACCTCCCCTTTAACATTTTGCAAAACTTCAATTTGCTGAGCCTCATCAAGCTCTAGATAATTATCAGGGAAAATACCCAGATTATCTTTAGCACATTGTTTTACAATTTCTTCCATCACGTGCATATGCACCCTACTATCCTGACGGATATCTAAAACAGCAAAATGATAACCAAACATGGTTATTTTGTTGAGTAAATCGTCTATTTCTTCTAAGAACAAGCTCTCATGACGATCAATAACCAGTTTTCTGATTCGTTTAAGGGTAGACTGCAATTCTTCTAATGAAACTTTTACTTCAGCGTCTTTAACCGCAATACTATCAAACAGTCTGCGCTCTAAATCAGCAAGCGGCTCTTCTGTTCCATTAAAAGTGATGCGACGACGCAACTTGCGCACATCTCTATAGTAATTTTTAATAATAGTACTACGCAAACGAGAAGCGACTTTAAGTGTGATCTCTGTTGTTACAAACGGATTACCATCACGGTCACCCCCCGGCCAGAAACCAAGGTCGATTACTTCGTTATCAAAAAACTCTCCTTTGAAAACATTTTGATGCAGATAGTTATAGATGTGACTTGAAGCTTTATAAAAAACATTTTCTAAATACCAGATAAGACTTACCGCCTCATCGTAAGGCGTAGGCTTTTCTTTCTTAAAAAACGGTGTTTTACCTAACTGAGATAATAACTTCTTGATCATCTCAAGGTTGTTCTCACTAATAGCCGCACTCAGATCATTGATGATCCCAAGAACTGCCCCAGGATAAAATTGCGTGGGATGCGCCGTTAATACAGGACGAATTTTAAAATCCTGAAGATATGCTTTAAGATCTTCGGTTTTAGACTGCGCCTCTGCCTCTTCTTTAATGTTACGCAGGGTTCCGCGACCGTCCATATTGTTTACAGTGCGGTAGGCAGAGTCTTCAATAGCATCAAAAAGTACAACTTGTCTTTCTATATACTGAATGAATCTAAACAATAAATCGTAGCGATCTTCTTCAGATACATCACGTTGATACTTCTCAAAGAAATAGTTTACTATTTTTTCTGGATTGTATTTGTTATCATAACCCCGGGTACAGATTCTGTCAAAAAGAGGTAACAATACCCCTGTATCTGTAATTCCGTGAAACGGAAGAGTCATAAATAAACTGTTGTAAACCTGGTACTTGGATTTTACCTGGTTGTTAAAACGTTCTAGTTTTGGTTGTCTTGACATAAGTTAGTTTCTGATTTATAATAAATAAAAAACCCTTTGCCAGTAAAGCCAAAGGGTATATTATATTAAAATATTCTTTGGTTTACTTTAAAGGTCTTGAAAAATACTGTGCATTAAGCGCTTTTTATCATTGATGCTTTCATCAAGAGATATCATCGTTTCGGTACGATAAACTCCCTCAATATCATCTAACATAAAGATAATATTTTTAGCGTGCTCCGTATTCTTAGCGCGTACTTTACAGAAAATATTAAATTTCCCGGTAGTAACATGTGCTACCGTAACATAAGGAATTTGATTAATACGCTCCAAAACAAATGTAGTTTGACTTGTTTTATTGATGTATATGCCTACATAAGCGATAAAAGAATAACCCAGTTTAGCATAGTCAAGCGTTAACGATGATCCTACAATGATACCAGCTTCTTCCATCTTTTTTACACGCACATGAACCGTACCTGCAGAGATCAATAACTTTTTTGCGATATCTGTAAAAGGGGTTCTGGTATTCTCTATCAACATATCTAAGATCTGATGATCAACCTCGTCTAATTTGAATTTTGCCATTATTAATTGATTAAATTATATATAAATCAAAAATAACATAAAATCACTGAACAATTCACAATAAATTGTTGCTTTTTACCGAAAACGTTGTAGGTAATTTGCCATTTACTTGAATTTTTTCAATAATAGTTCCGATTTCAAAATTAAAATCAGCTGAAAAACGGGGTTTTTGAGCTTCTAAGTCGATTTCTAAATGGCCAACAAAGTCAACCAATTCAGCTATTTGCGCAATTTTAGGAATGAAATTCAGCTCAGCTCCAACTAGTTTTTCTTCAAATTGAATCGCCATATCTGTCACCCCTATTTCGGGTAAATCTATATTGCGAATGATGTAGTCAAAAAAGCATTTTTTGTTCTCAGGAATAGAAAAATAGGAATTTGAGGAGGGTGTTTCTTCAGATTTAAGCAATAAAACGGACTCAAAAACGCGAATTAATGACAAAAACATAAAAACCCGGGTCGTTTCTCGATCATAATCTCCTGGAAAATGACCCGCTTCAAAAAGTATAGTAGGTATATTTTTATGCTGAAGCGTATCTCCAACACAATTGATGTTAAAACCATCGTCATACCGCCCTACAGAATCAGGTATAAACTCTTGAAGCATTTCGTTTAAATCGGAAATTATAGCCATGCCCTTCTTTCGAGAATGGGTAACAGTACGCAGCGCATCTTGAGAAGGCGATAAAAAGGAAACTATTGCACTCTTGGGAGGCGTACCAACTCCAAAAATTGTACGCTGCCCATGTAGGTTAAGACAGTAATCAGGTTTTAAGGAGGTGTAAAGCTCTTTAAGGATAAGACTTTCCGGTTGTGAGCAATCTTGTGCATCTCGGTTAAGGTCAACTTTATTCGCATTGATGCGTGTGTAAGCCTCAGCTCCGTCAGGATTCAGCATAGGAACCATTGTGAACGTGAATTCAGTTAGCAGCCTGATAACTGCAGACTCTTCTTTATTACTCTCAAACCAGTGAAAAAGATCAAATAGCGCTTTAGTAGTTGTACTCTCGTTACCGTGCATCTGAGACCATCCTAAGACACGAATTGGTCCGGTACCAAATGTAACTTTAGAAATGGGTCTGTTTTCAACTGAATACCCTAAAACCGCTACAGAGAATAAATTAGAAAGAGTGTCTAGTAAAGGTTGAATGGTGTTGAGTGTAATATACCTCCTAAAAAGGGCAGACTCTTTATGGCTGTTATGCCAATCTTTTAAAGCAGAATAATTCATCATATAAATTGAATTACAAATGTAAACATTCAATTATTTACAAATGTAAACAAGTTTATGAACCTCCTTTGTTTACAACTGTAAATACAGTCTGCTTATTAGCTACACGTGAAATCGGAAACATTCCTTAAGCTGATTGAACACCTATTAATAAATTTATTTTAAGTGATTTAAGTACCTTTACCTGATTAAATCATTTAATGATAAAAGGCTTGGTTTACAAATGTAACGTGTCAAATGCAATTATTTATTTTACATTTGTAACACTCAACAAGCAATACCTATTTTACAATGGTAAACAGTGATCAATTCAGTAAACGACTTCAAAAAGTGATGGATGAGTATGATTTAAATGCTACATCCTTTGCTGATGCAATAGATGTAGGCCGCTCTTCTATCTCACATATTATTTCTGGTCGCAACAAACCAAGTCTGGAGTTTGTGATGAAGATCATTGCAGCGTTTCCTGAAGTAGAATTATATTGGTTATTGAATGGTAAAGGAAGTTTTCCTAAAAAATCAGCTGTAACTATCCCTTCAAAGAAAAACAGCGAGAATCAATTAGAAGCAAATTTTGAAGAGCAAAAAGAATCTGAGCAAAAAGAAACTGCGTACCAAAAACCTCTAGAATATCAAAATCAACCTGAATTAAGAGCAGACTCAAATTCTGAAATAGAACGAATTGTTATTTTCTATAAAGACGGAACCTTCAAAAATTTCTTACCCTAATCTGTAGTCTATACTTATCAGATCTTCATCATTTAGCCGTATTTTTACAGCACTATGATTAAGAGATTTATGTTACTACTTGTCGCTCTGGCTACGTTAGGGGGTTGCTACGATCAGCAAAGAGCCTGTACCGATTTTAAAACGGGTAAGTTTGAGTTTGAAACCTATTTGAACGGGGAAGTCGTCAAGACAACTTTTACGCGCAATGATACGCTTGAAATTGATTTCTACCAAGGTCAGGCAGATTCTTCAACTATAAGATGGATTAACGATTGTGAATACATAGCAGAAAAGATCAATCCGAAGTCTATGATGGATCGCAAAGCGATTCACTTTAAAATATTAACAACCCAAGATAACACCTATACGTTTGAGTATGCTCTTGTAGGTGAAACTAAGAAACAAAAAGGTACGGTAACCAAAATTGAATAGCTTCTTAAGCTAGGGGGATTAGAGATACTATAGACGGTTATACTACGTTTCTTGAAGTTGGGCCAAAATAATCTTCAATCACAGCGATTAACTTGCTTTTATCTATAGGTTTGGTTAGATAATTACTCATTCCGCTACTCATACCTTCGTTTATTGAATTTAAGGTAGTGTCAGCAGAAAGCCCCATTACGATTGTATTTTTTTGGGTGCTCTTTATTTGCCGAGTAGCCTCAAAACCATCAATATCCGGCATATGTATGTCCATGAATATCAAGTCATAATTTTTGGCTTGGGCTTTCGCTACTGCTTCAGTTCCATTATAAGCTATATCTGCTTGTAGACCTATCTTTTTGAGAAGTTGGGATAAAATCACCACATTCAATTTATTATCGTCTACAGCTAAAATGTTTAGCTCGGGCAGCGCTCTTTTGAAGTACTCCTCTCTTTTTTCAGTTGGTGCTTGCAAACAATCAAATTTAAGATTGATTATAAACTCAGATCCTGTACCTTCTTTACTAGTGACTTCTATAGTTCCATTGAGAAGTTGAGTTAGATGTTGAGCAATCGCTAAGCCTAGTCCGCCTCCGGAATGTTTTTTACGAGTGCCGGTATCGAGTTGTATAAAGCGATCAAATATCTGATTTATTTTTTCGTCAGGTATCCCTATGCCCGTATCTTTTATGCTTATTTTAAGAGCTATTTGCTCATTAACCTCCTTTTCATCATATACAACAAGAATACTTCCTGAATCGGTAAACTTAATGGCATTACTAAGAATATGGGTAATAATCTGTTCAAACTTTGCGCGATCACCCAAAGCGATTTTACTTTTTGAAGAATTGACTTTCAGCGACAAATCAAGATCTTTATGCTCTACTATTTGATTGTGAAAAGAGACTATACTTTCTAATACAGAGGCGGGACTAAATTCTACATGGTCAACATCTACAAAGCCAGACTCAATCCTGTCTAAACGTAAAATATCATTAATGAGATTGAGTAAAGTTTTAGACGACTTCTTTAAGAGTTCTAAATAATGTTCTTCTTCAAAATCACTATTTCCAGCATCCATAAGATCTGTAATACCCACAATTGCATTGAGTGGTGTTCGTATCTCATGACTCATGTTAGATAAAAATTCTGACTTGGCAACAGATGCTAACTTTGCATTTTCAGTTTGTTGTTCTAACGCTGTGTTTACCAGCTGCAGTTTTTTATTGGTATCCAAAGCTTCTTTAGTAGCAATACGTGAACTACTATTGAAGAATTGTAACAGCCCAATACATAAGGATAGTAACAAACCAAATCCCAGTGCCAGATTAGCAACCTTAAGGTTATTCATAAATACATTAGGATCTGCAAAAGTTAATTGAAAATGCCAGGATTCTTCAATATCAGAATCCATAATCATCGCGGTTTCAAAGATGTATTCAGGATCATTTTGAGCGACATCAAAGTTATTGTAGCTATAAAAAACGGTTCCTTCTTCATCTTCAATCTTAATTGCAAAATCCTCCAAGTAATAACTCAACCGATTAAATTCTGCATTAAAATTCATTGCACCGGTTACAGTTCCGTCAAAAGTGTCATCAAAGTAAATAGGAACATCTATAAGAAAAGAATTACCTCCCTGTGATAGTTGTAGCCACTGTGTAATATTGGTAAATCCTTTTTTTGATTTTGTTTTCCAGTCTGGAAACCGATAATCTAGCTTGGTGATATCAAGACCTATAGCAGATTGATTCTTTACTCTTGGATAAATGTCTTTAATAATACCTTCTTCAGAGATTAACTCAACAAAAGTAAGAGATTCGTTTTGTCTAAGTAAGCGCTGTGCATCTTGTTTCCAATAGCTATAATACGCACCATCAGTTTCTTGTATGCGTTCTGCCAGATTATGAATGGCCTGTAGGTTGTTGCGAACGGTACTCTTAAAATCTTGTGCTGCAAGGGTCCCGGTTAGTTGGATTTGATCAGAAAGGCGTTGAGGCAGTTTTGCTTTAAAATCCAGATATATAAAAAGGCAAAGACTTGCCGGTATAAGAAAACAAAGGAGGGAAATCCAATAGTGCCTGCTTGGTAATTTTTTGATCATTATTTCCCTGTAAATTATGTTAACGAAAACTAAAAATACTGAAATATTGCGTAGTTTAACAAATAAAAAAGAACATTAATCGAATTGGAATTTTCAAAGACCTAAAATACTTCTTCTATTTAGTTGAATTATTCTTGGTAAGAATTCTATTTTGCTCCTCAAGAAGCTCATTCATCTGAGCAAGTAGTTGGATGTTCTTAGGGGTTTCTACCGCTGGGTTTTTCTCATCTTCACTCTTAGCGCGTAAGCTGTTCATAAGCTTAACTATAGTAAAAACTACTAATGCAATGATGAAAAAATCTATAAAAACCGTGATCAATTCTCCATAACCTATCGCAACTTGTTCTACCGCAGATCCATCTGTTTTGGTATAGGCTTCCCGAAGTACCAGTTGTTTGTTTGCAAAATTCACACCGTCTGTAAGCAATGTTAAAGGCGGCATCATAACCTGCTTGACCAAAACATCTATAACTTTTTGAAAAGCAGCTCCTATTATGACACCGACGGCGATATCAACCATATTGCCTTTTACAGCAAAGTTTTTAAACTCTTGTATTAAGCCCATATCTTAAAATAATGACCCCTGTGTAGCATCCCCAGCATCATCATCTGTATCTTCATCAGATAAATCTTTTGAATCTGAAGAGGGTTCCTCGGTAGTTTCTGGTTCTTCAGGAACTTCTTCTTCGTAAGGAAGCGGATCTAGTAAATTGATTTGTTTAAGTTTTTCTGTATAAAATTGATTTCCTAATGCATTAATACCTTTGATTGCAATAAACGCTTCGATATCAACAGATTCATTAGGTTTTTGATCTTTATTTCGTTCTTTGTAAAATACCATTTCTACCACAGGTCTGTATTGGGTAGAAATAAGTTCTAATTGGGTGTCCGCGTGATCAGAAACAAAGTATTCTTCTTTCTCAGGGTTTTCAATAAGAAAACGCTTAACGTAATAACGCGCTCTGTTTCCGTCCCAGTAAATTGCAGATACCGGCTTTTCTGGGATCCATTTCTCAAGAACAATCATTTTATCGTCAAAACGAGTGGTCAATTCCGGAGTTATTGTTTTTGCAATTCCGTCTTGCGTTATGATAAGCAGTCTGTCTTCTCCCTTAAATTCACCAAGCAGCTCCCCGCGACCATCAACATTAAGACGTTGAACCGTATCATCAAACCAAATTTTACGAGGTTTAAGTGTGGAAACTCCTTTTTCTTTTAAATCGATAGTTTTGACAGCATGTTTAGTAACCAGGTTTCCATTGGCGTTTCGACCTTTTATTAAAATATCTGAAAAATCAAGATCAAACTTCAGTTTCTTCACATTACCTACAGATCGTAAATAAACCGAAACCACTTCAGCTTCACCATTAGGATTTGCGGAAAAATATAAGACTTGAGAGCCCTTTTTACCTTTAGTCATCGGGTATTGTCGGTCACGCGTTGTACTGGTAACATTAAATCGCTTCACATAAGTAGCTCCACCTTTTCCGTCTCTATAAATCATATTGTAGATGGTGCGCTTGTCTTTCTTCTTATATACTGCGACGTGAATAATATCTTTACCTATAAAAGTTTTGGTATCCACTTTGGTTACCATCATATCCCCTTCTTTGGTAAAAACAATGATATCATCAATATCTGCACAATCTGTAACGTACTCATCTTTTTTAAGCGAGGTACCTATAAAACCTTCTTTGCGGTTTACATAGAGCTTGGTGTTACGAATAATTACTTTTGAAGCTTCAATATCATCAAAAAGCTTGATCTCTGTTTTACGCTCCCTTCCTAATCCATACTCCTTTTTGAGTCTTTTGAAATAGGCGATAGCAAAATCGGTAAGATTTGCTAAATGATGCTTAACCGCTGCAATCTGATCTTCTAAAGCTTCAATTTTTTGCTGGGCCTTATCAATATCAAATTTTGAAATTCGCTTGATTCGTATTTCGGTAAGGCGCACCAGATCCTCTTCGATTACCGGTCTTTTTAAATGCGCTATGTGCGGTTGTAATCCTTCATCTATTGCATTCAAAACACCTTCCCAGGTTGTTTCTTCTTCAATATCCCGGTAAATTCTATTTTCTATAAATATGCGTTCTAAGGAAGCATAATGCCATTGATTTTCTAATTCCTGAAGTTGAATTTCTAATTCTTGGCGTAAAAGATCTTTAGTACGATCTGTAGAAATACGAAGCATTTCGGTAACACCTACAAAGAGCGGTTTATTGTCTTCAATAACACAACCTAAAGGTGAAATAGAAACTTCACAATTCGTAAAGGCATAGAGGGCTCCTATTGTTTTATCTGGCGAAAGACCTGCGGGTAAATGCACCAGGATCTCCACTTCTGAAGAGGTGTTATCCTCTATTTTTTTTACTTTAATCTTTCCTTTATCATTAGCTTTTAAAATACTATCAATCAGCGATGTGGTAGTTGTGCTAAAAGGGATTTCTGTTATGACTAAAGTGTTTTTGTCAAGCTGATTTATTTTGGCTCTAACCCGAACTCTTCCGCCGCGCTTTCCATCTTTATAATCGCTAAAATCTGCTTCACCTGCAGAAGGAAAATCGGGTAAAAGTGTAAATTTTTTCCCCTGAAGATGTTTTATAGAACCGTCAATAAGTTCGTTAAAATTATGTGGTAAAACTTTTGTGCTTAACCCCACTGCAATACCTTCGGCTCCCTGAGCTAAAAGCAACGGAAACTTCACCGGAAGATTTATAGGTTCTTTGCGACGCCCATCATAAGAGGATTGCCATTCTGTAATTTTTGGACTAAATAATACTTCAAGCGCAAATTTTGAAAGCCTGGCTTCAATATATCGTGATGCTGCCGCACTATCTCCGGTTAAGGTATTACCCCAGTTTCCCTGCGTATCAATGAGCAAATCTTTTTGCCCCATTTGTACCATCGCATCCGCGATACTAGCGTCACCATGCGGGTGATACTGCATCGTATGCCCTACAATGTTAGCTACTTTATTGTAACGCCCATCATCAAGGTCTTTCATAGAGTGCATGATACGACGTTGCACTGGTTTAAAACCGTCTTCTATTGCAGGAACTGCACGCTCTAGGATTACATAGGAGGCATAGTCAAGAAACCAGTCTTTAAACATACCCGTTACCCGGGTTATGGTTTCGCCTGAATGCTCTTCTTCTGGATTGTCTAAATTTGGATCTTCGTAATTTTCGCTCATAGCTGTTTATCCGGGTAGATAAATATGGGGATTTTTAGCGTTTTAGTTTTCTAAAACGGGATCTAATTCTACTTTCAGGTTATTGATGATAAATTTTTGTCTGTCCGGGGTATTTTTCCCCATATAAAACTGTAAAATTTCTTCGATTGATATGGCTTCATCAAGCATAATAGGTGCTAAGCGTATACTATCACCTATAAAATGCTTGAATTCATCCGGAGAGATTTCACCCAAACCTTTAAATCGGGTAATCTCAGGTTTACCGGTTAATTCTTCAATCGCATTTCTACGTTCCTGCTCACTGTAGCAGTAAATAGTTTTCTTCTTGTTACGCACTCTAAAAAGTGGCGTTTCTAATATATAGAGATGTCCTTCTTTGATCAATTCCGGGAAGAACTGCAGAAAAAAAGTAATTAAAAGTAATCGAATATGCATTCCATCAACATCGGCATCGGTTGCGATCACAATATTGTTGTAGCGCAAATCGCCCATAGATTCTTCAATATTGAGCGCAGATTGTAAGAGGTTGAATTCTTCATTCTCATATACAATCTTCTTACTCATATTGTAGGAGTTGAGCGGTTTTCCGCGCAAACTAAAAACCGCCTGCGTATTCACATCACGGGATTTTGTAATTGACCCGGAAGCCGAATCTCCCTCTGTAATAAACAAGGTACTTTCTAAATTTCGCTCTTTTTTACTGTCTGTCAAATGAATACGACAGTCCCGCAATTTCTTATTGTGAAGACTTGCTTTTTTAGCACGTTCTTTAGCGAGTTTTCTAATGCCGCTAAGTTCTGTACGTTCCCGCTCTGCCTGTAAAATCTTACGTTGCAACTTATCTGCAGTCTCAGCATTTTTATGCAGGTAATTATCCAGTTTGGTTTTTAGAAAATCATTTATATAAGTCCTTACGGTAGGCAGTTCACCACCCATATCTGTAGAACCCAGTTTCGTTTTAGTCTGGGATTCAAAAACCGGTTCCATTACCTTAATGCTTATTGCCGAAACAATAGACTTTCTAATATCTGAAGCATCATAGTTCTTATTGTAGAATTCCCGAACCGTTTTTACCACCGCTTCGCGGAAGGCTGCTAAATGCGTACCACCCTGAGTGGTATTTTGGCCGTTAACAAACGAGTGATATTCTTCTGAGTACTGGGTTCTGCTGTGTGTAAGCGCAACCTCAATGTCGTCACCGCGTAAGTGAATGATAGGATATAAAATATCGGTCTCAGCGATACGATCGCCCAATAAATCTTTTAGGCCGTTTTCTGAATAAAATTTTTCCCCATTAAAAACAATCGTCAATCCCGGATTGAGATAAACATAGTTTTTAAGCATTCGGGCTACATATTCATTTCTAAACTTGTAATTTTTAAAAATCGCCTCGTCAGGAATAAAAGTAATCTTAGTCCCTTTCCTGCGTGAAGTTTCTTCTAAAAACTCCTCATCTTTCAAGTTTCCACGTTCAAATTCTGCTGCGGCAGATTTTCCGTCACGGCTAGATTCAACTCTAAAATATTCCGATAACGCATTTACCGCTTTGGTACCTACCCCGTTTAGACCTACAGATTTTTTAAATGCCCGTGAATCGTATTTACCACCGGTATTCATTTTAGAAACTACATCAACCACTTTACCCAGCGGAATACCACGCCCATAATCACGAACGATTACGCGAGTTCCCTGTATACTAACTTCTATGGTTTTACCAGATCCCATCACAAACTCATCAATAGAGTTGTCTAAAACCTCTTTCAACAAGATATATATACCATCATCTGCACTCGTACCGTCTCCCAGTTTACCAATGTACATACCGGGTCGCATACGTATATGCTCCTTCCAGTCAAGAGATCTGATATTATCCTCGGTGTATTTTGTTTCTTCTGCCATAAATAAAGGGATGTACGCTAATATAGGACTTCATAAACGTTTATAAAAGCCGAAAAAGTCAAAGTAATTAACAAAGTTTTCAAGATTGAAAAATGAATTTGTAATATGCTGAAAATTAGAGGATACTTTCCCCGTTTAAATCTGTAGTTAAAATTTCAGTCATGTAATCAAAAAATGGAAGCAAAAGTTTAAAATGTGCTACTAGGCGTTCCTGAAAGTCATCAGCTAGTACTTCTTCATCAGTAAAAGCATGTCTAACAAAGAAGTTTTTATTACGAATCAAATCGATATTAGCATCTTCTTTACTGAAACCCTTGGGAGCGGTTTTTACCTGACTCTCTGTGTTGAACCCTCCGTAAGCCTTCTTAAATTTAGCCTCACTAAGTATCTCGCGAATGGGTTCTGAATCGAATTCAAACTCTTGTCTAATCCGTAACAGATCTACAGGTTCCGGCTTAAAAAAACCACCACCTACAAAACTAGCCCCCGGGGCTATCTGAAAATAATAACTACCTCTACGGTGTACCCCTTCTCTTGAGAAAATTGCACTGCGTGTGGTTTTATAAGGCATTTTATTTTTACTGAAACGCACATCTCTATTGATTCTAAACACTTTTACACGGGCTATCTGATCAAAAGTATTCAGCTCATCAACAGTTGCTTTACAAAATGTTTTAAAATCATTTTCAAGATTTTTATACGCACTTTTGTGAGCATCCATCCAATCTTTATGGTTGTTTTCTTTCAATTCTTTTAGAAAAGGAAAATATGCTTTAGGAATTTGTACAGACATATCTGAATATATATTAAGATGCTATTTTAATAAATTGAGGTTATTTTGGGACAATTTACAACTGAAATATTTTTACTAGCTTAGTAGAATCAACCAAAAATAAACCATTATGACTACAACTAAACCTTCTAAAAGCTTCTGGATCATTTCAATAATTGCTGTTATATGGAATCTAATGGGCATTTTTGCATTTATGGGGCAAGCCTTTATGAGCAGCACTATGCTTGCAGAGTTACCCGCTGAGCAAGTTGAACTTATTAGAAGTACACCGCAGTGGCTTACCGGTATTTTTGCAATTGCAACAGTAACCGGATTGATAGGTAGTATACTCCTCATCCTTAGAAGAAAGTCTGCTACTACCCTATTTTTCATTTCAGTTATTGGGGTTTTAATACAAATGGGGTATTCTTTTTTTGCTACCGAAGCGCTTCAGATATATGGCGTTGTTCAGGGGCTTGCAATGCCTCTAATGGTAATTATTATTGCCGCTTACCTGTATTTTTTCAGTAAAAAGAGTGCTAAAAAAGGATATTTAGATTAAAACTTCAAGTGAACCATCCATATTCATTATAACCATTTTTTTCGTTTAAAATAATAGAGAAGTCCTATAAATACAGCGATCATAGCTCCCCATAAATAGAAATAACCATATTTAAAATGAAGTTCTGGAATGTAGTCAAAATTCATCCCGTAAATACCGGCCATAAAGGTTAGCGGGATAAAAATACTAGCCATAATGGTTAGGACCTTCATCACTTCGTTCATTTTATTACTTATGGTAGTCATATACATATCCATAAGACCCCAGGTCATCTCCCGGTAAATATCAATGCTATCTGTAACTTGCGTTACGTGATCGTATAAATCCCGAATATACGTGATCGTTTTTTCATCGATCAGCGTACTGTCTATCTTCTCGAGTCTGTTTACCACTTCTCTAAAAGGAAATACAGCTTTTCTCAAGCGTAAAATTTCACGCTTTAACTCCTGAATATCTTGTGTGATGTCTTGATCGGCAGTATTTGCAAAAAGAATATCTTCAAGAGATTCTATGCGGTCGCTCATCGCCTCTATCAATGTGAAATAGTGGTCAACCACCGCATCCATAATAGCAAACATCAGATAATCTGAACCGGCATTTCGAACACGGCCTTTAGCATTTGCAATTCGCTGCCGTAACGAATCAAAAACATCACCATCTGCCTCCTGAAAGGTTATCAGAAAGTTTTCTCCTAAAACTAAACTGATGTGCTCGTTCATAAAGGTACCGTGCTCATCATAATACAGCATTTTAAAAACGATAAAAAGATAGTCTGGGTATTCATCTATTTTAGGGCGTTGATTGGTATCAACGATATCTTCAAGAATAAGCGGGTGTAAATTATAATGTTGTCCTAATTTTTCAATCTGGTCAATTTGGCTCAGACCATTTACATTGATCCACGATATATCACCGGGCAACTGCTTGTTAAATGCTTTTGAAACATCATCAACAGTAATCGCTGTATACGTATTGGGAGAATAATCTATAAGCTCAACACTAACGTGTTTCTGTTCTTTAAATCCGGTATAGGTTAACGTACCCGGCACATCGTTCTGAATGATCTTATGTGCTCTTTTAATTTTGGGAAGTTTTGGTATTCTAGGCTTCTTAATCTTTAAACGCTTATTCATAGCTTTCATTTAGTGACTAAAAATAGAAAAAGTCCGTCGAATGACGGACTTTAAATATTCTATATATTCAGAAATTATGCGTGTTGTAACTCGTGCTTACCTTCGTTGATTTCTTCAATCACTTTTGCATTAAATGCTGGTAGATCATCTGGATTTCTACTAGTCACTAGTGCTTCATCTACAACTACCTCTTTATCAACCCATAATGCTCCTGCATTTTGTAAGTCTTTCTTAATAGAGTTGAACGAAGTTAAGGTTCTACCTTTTACAACATCTGCACTAATTAGTAATTGTGGTGCGTGGCAAATAGCTGCAACCGGTTTATGTTGCTTAAAGAAATCTCTAATAAACACTAATGCATCTTCATTACGACGCAATTTATCTGGATTTATGACTCCGCCTGGTAATACCAAGGCGTTGTATTCTTTAGCAGAAACTTCAGATAGGGTTTTATCAACATCATATTCTTTCCCCCAGTCTGTTGAAGCCCAGGCTTTAATTTTACCTGATTCTTCACTTACTATATGTACTTCAAATCCTTCTTTTTTCATCGCTTCTAACGGAGAAGTTAATTCTACTTCTTCAAATCCGTTTGTTGCTAATATGGCTACCTTTTTCATAGTTATATATGTTTTGTTGGTTAAAATTTTAATTCAACTCAAAGGTATGACGCAACGCTATCTTACAGGGTTAATGCCGGGTTAAAGCTTTTATTTACAAGGTTAAGCTTTGTTAAGGATTAGACGCTTTAACTTAAATTATAAAAAGAATCATTCTAAAGTTACATTTTGAAGGATCAAGCCAGACGCTTGTGCCACATGAGTTAATTGATAAGGCGTAGAACCGTCAAGACTTTTTTCAAAATCACTTAAGGACATTTCCCCGCTCCCCAGATCAAAAAGTGCTCCCATCATCAGACGCACTTGATGTCTTTTGAACCCAGCCCCCACTACCCGAAAAACATAAGAAGTTTCCGGGAAGAAATTAGCGGTGTAAAGTGCATTAACCTCAATAACACAGTTTTCAATATGCATGAGCGTTTGCGCTTCAGGCGAAGCTTTATAAGCATAATTGCGGTAATCGTGGGAGCCAAGCATCAGCTCAGCCCCTTTTTGCATCAGTCCAATATCAAGATTATGCTTGTAGTTTATCATAAACGGTGCACAAAACGGGTGATTTTTAATTCCAAAGGAAAACAGATAGATATATTCTTTAAGCTTGGGAGCTTGTATAATGTGTGTAAGCTCTTTCTTAGGCGTTATCTCGAGTAAGCGAATATCCTGCGGAAGGTTTTCATTAAACGCATCAAAAAAGGTTTCCATAGTTAATGCGTCCTCTCTAAGAATGAGCTCAACATAAGTTTCATTTACCGAAACTTTAGAATCTGTACGTCCGGCTGCAATGAATTTAAAATTATTACGACCCAGTACATACTTTAAAGTACGTTGCATCATGCGTTCGACCGTGAGCAAATCAGGTTGTTTTTGCCAACCGTGATATCTGAAACCCAGATATTGTATTTTGAGTAAATAGTAGAATTCTTTTCTAAACATAATTCAAAAATAAGATTATTCATGCGAATGACTTTTGAGTTTAAAAAGGGAAAAATTCCCTCGCGGAAGGGGTTTTGTACAAATACTATTCTATAAATTTGAAACTAAGACCAGAATGGTTTTAAAGCATTACTAATTGAAACTAAAAGCTGAGTAGATTAATGCTCAATCAGTGCTTAACTTAGAAGATATGGTGAATAAGATTGAAATCGTAAATCAGATACGGGCACATAAACAAAATGCAAATCTCAACTTCAGATTAAAAGAAGATACACACCGCTTTACCAAAGAGTTATTTGCAACGCTTTTTAATTTCCCTAACGAATTGGTAGAAGATCTGGAGCGTCTGGAGCGTTTGTTTGAAAATCTTGTAGAACTTGCTTGCTGGGAAATCGATAAAAAATGCAGTAAGGTTTGGGATGATTATGTTGCTCAACTCCCGGAAATACTAAGAAAACTGAATCTTGATGCAGAAGCTATCTATAAAAACGACCCTGCTGCAACTACCATTGAAGAAGTTTATTTAGCCTATCCTGGTTTTTACGCGATTGCTATTTACAGATTGAGCCACGCGTTGTATAAAAAAGGCTTTCCTATAGTTCCCCGTCTTATGACCGAATATGCGCATCACGTTACTGGTGTAGATATCAATCCGGGAGCGGTAATTGGAGAACATTTTTTTATGGATCACGCGACCGGAATTGTAATTGGTGAAACTGCTATCATAAAAGATCACGTGAAATTATATCAAGGGGTGACTTTAGGTGCGTTAAGTGTTGCAAAAGACTTGCAGGCTATAAAGCGTCATCCTACCATTGAAGATCACGTAACAATCTATGCAAACGCAACTATACTAGGTGGGGATACCGTTATAGGCGCAAACAGCTTAATAGGTGGTAATGTTTGGCTTACTAAATCTGTACCGCCCTACTCTCTGGTTTCTCACAAACCCGAAATTCTTATTAGAGAACTGGAGAAAAAATAATACGGGTATTTTAAATTAAATTTCATGAACTATTCTATAGAACGCCTTATTGGCAATACACCTTTAGTTGAATCTAAAGTTTTACAGACTAACCCAAAAGTTAAACTATTATTTAAACTAGAAGGTCAAAATCCCGGTGGTAGCGTAAAAGACCGTGCGGCTTTTAATATGATAACCGCTGCTATGGAACGCGGAGAAATTAATAAGGAAACTAAACTGATAGAAGCCACAAGTGGAAATACGGGAATTGCTCTGGCAATGATCGCCGCTATGTATGGTTTAGATCTTGAGATTGTAATGCCAGAAAATGCAACTAAAGAACGCGTACAAACGATGCGTGCTTATGGTGCAACGGTAATTCTAACTCCAAAAGATGTGGGTATTGAAGGAGCACGGGATTTCGCAGAGGCAAAAGTAAAAAATGAAGGCTATTTTATGTTCAATCAGTTTTCAAATCCTGATAATTGGAAAGCACATTATAAAACAACTGGTCCTGAAATCTGGAAAGATACCGAAGGAAAAGTAACACATTTTGTGTCTTCTATGGGAACTACAGGAACAATTATGGGAACTTCTACTTATTTGAAAGAACAAAACGAATTCATACAAATTGTGGGCGTACAACCTACCGATGAGTCCAGCATTCCCGGTATTCGTAAATGGCCTCAAGAATATTTACCAAAGATATTTGATGCTAAAAAAGTAGATCAGGTTATTGAAGTTAGCGAGGCTGATGCCCGTGAAATGGCTAAACGACTGGCCAAAGAAGAAGGCATTTTTAGTGGAATGAGCAGCGGTGGTGCTACTGCAGCAGCTTTACGCCTTTGTGAACAGCTAGAAGAAGGCATTGTCGTCTCGATTATTTGTGATCGGGGAGATCGCTATTTATCTTCAGATCTTTTTGATTGATCAGCGCTCTGCAACAGCAATATATAGGATTTTTAAACACTCCGCAGTTAGTATTTAACTCCGATGAATTTCCGTATTCAAATTTTCAACTAACTGAAGTAAAAAAAAATCTTCCAAAAGATTTTAAAATGCCGGACTCTATTCGGTTGGGTCAACGCATGGAAGTTTTGATGGAAGCGGCATTAAGTTCTCACAGATATCAGATTTTATCAAAAAATCTACAGATTATTGCGGAAAAGCAAACGCTGGGCGAGCTCGATTTTATAGTTAATGATCTTACTTTAAAAAAGACCATTCATCTTGAAATGGTTTATAAGTTCTATTTCTACAGACCTGAATTAACCGGAAATTGGATTGATAAAATTATAGGTCCCAATGCGAAAGACAAACTGCGCTTTAAACTGAACAAAATGAGTTCGCATCAATTTCCTATTCTTTACAGACCAGAAACAACGAGCTATTTGAAAAGTTTAAATCTTAAAGCTGAGGATTTAATGCAACAGATTAGTTTTAAAGCTCAGATATACCTACCCTTAAATCATAAAATAAATGAGGTGGAAATCTTAAAAGACCCTATACAAGGTTTTTATTTTAGAGTAGAAGAACTGGAATTTTTCAATAAAAAAGATTTCTCGTTTTATATCCCGCATAAAAATGACTGGGTCTCCGCTCCTATTTTAGAGTCTATTAAAACTGATAGTTTTTCAGTTTTTTATAAAAAAATAAGCGCTGCTCTAAAAGAACAGCGCTCGTGTATATTTTGGGTTTTTGAATCTGATATTAAAGTTCAGAGACATTTTGCCACATGGTGGTAACTAAATTTTACTCACACGTACAGCATTCATCCCTTTTTGACCACGCTCCAATTCGTAAGCCACTTTATCATTTTCGTTAAGTTCTCCTTCAAGAATTCCACTAACGTGAACAAAATACTTTTCTTGATTTTCGGTATCTATGATAAAACCAAATCCTTTAGAATGGTCAAAGAAAGAAACTTTACCTTTTCTAAATTTAGCTTCTTCCGCTGCGATTTTATCTTCTTCAGTAGTTTTAGGAACACTAATCTGGATATCTTCAATATCTACTTCAACTTTCATTGCTGGATCTGGAGGAGTATCTGTTAGGTTTCCATTGTGGTCAACGTAAGCAATCATATCTTCAAAATTTCCTCCTGTTGAGTTTGCTTTACGTGCTTCTTTGCGCTTCAATTTCTCTTCACGCTTTTTAATACGTTTTTTTTCTCGTTCTGTCTTACTATAGGTCTGTTGTGATTTAGCCATTATCTGTTTTAGGTGAATAAATAAATTAGTTTGAGTGAATTAAAAAGTACTGAAACGTGGATACTTTGAAAAATTGGAGACTGATCTAATATCTGATGCTATCAAGAACTGCTTAAGCTAAATGCTTATAAAACTCAAACTGATGTAAAGATACGCATTTTAAGCTTCACATGGACAGACTATCTATATAGATTGAAATATTACAATCCTCAGAACAATGTAGGATTCAGATTACATTACCTAATATTAACAATAAAAACTTGTTAATAATCTGATTTATATTAATTTTACACTTACAAACCCCAATTTTCATCGATGAAAAACATTACCCTGTTAAATGTTTTAACAAGTGCTCTTGTATTTATAACTACTTCTTCTTTTTCACAAGAGCCTGGCGTTGGTATTGGTACTTTAAAACCACGTGCTACCCTTGAGGTGGCTGGTGCTGCTACATTGAGAGACGGTTTTAATATAAAAGTTATTGAACCATTAACCGATGAAGATAAATCTTCGTTTTTGATGCAGGAAAATAATTCTAATATTAGAAAATTAGATGTGAGTAACCCTACGGGTGCAGCTTTGGGGTATATCCAAAAATATGAGATTTACAATCCAAATGAAGACTGGGTGCGAGATCTCAACACTAGTATTGATGCCAACGATTTTGTAGTAAATACTATTTCTGCAAATTATGACAGAGAACTCGATATTGGTAATTATTCAACAATACCTTATTTCGCGGCTATCATCAAAACAAATTCTGATGGATCTTCAACTTGGCATATTACTGCCGATTTTCCCGCGGCAAACAATCTTGATAGTAATGAAATAGGAACGTGGACCATAACAACTTTAATTTACTCACGGGATTTATCAAAACAACTGGGCAAAATAGAGTACG
>Ga0207888_100311_pt1 | contig 21553 bp, 15 predicted proteins | sample LinPmetageLP43_FD_184055 | JGI IMG/M metagenome (GOLD analysis project Ga0207888, IMG submission 184055) | Marine viral communities from the Pacific Ocean - LP-43 (SPAdes) | ecosystem: Environmental > Aquatic > Marine > Oceanic | place: Pacific Ocean | collected 2010-08-27 | reverse complement strand
CGCTTCCGTAAGGTTCTTTTTGCCAAAGGCGGAAGACTACGCTCTGGAGCTACTTCTAAAGTTTTTCTGATGAATTTACCGCTCAATTTGGCTTTGTACAATCCGTTTGTGATACCGGGAAGCACCGCAGCAAATTTGTTTAAATACGCATTAAATGCAAAAGCACGCGTTCTTAACGAACTTCCATTTTCTTTTTTATATTGATATTCAAACTCTGCTTTAAGAGTAGCGACATCTACATTACTGGGACATTCACTCGCGCAAGCTTTACAGCTGAGACAAAGATCAAATACGGCTTTCAATTCCTTATGATTGAAGCTGTTTCTACGCTCAGAACTCGTTAAAATTTCACGGAGTGCGTTAGCTCTGCCACGCGTAGAATCTTTCTCATCACGGGTTGCACGATAACTGGGACACATTGTTCCACCGGCTTCCGGCATCTTTCTACAATCACCAGAACCGTTGCATTGCTCTGCAGCTCTTAAAATTCCCTGAGTATCACTAAAGTCCATCAGCGTTTCAATTTCCGGCTCGTCACGATCTGGTGTATACCGTAAATGCACATCCATAGGTTCTGAGTTTACCAGCTTTCCGGGATTGAAAATATGCTGAGGATCAAAACTGTTTTTAATGCGTTTTAAGCGCTCATAATTGGCACTGCCTAACATCAACGCTACAAACTCTCCGCGCACGATACCGTCACCGTGCTCGCCGCTCATAGAGCCTTTATAGTTCTTTACCAACTGTGCGACCGCAGTAGTTATCTGCCGAAATAAAACAACATCATCGGCTTTTTTTAAATTTAAAATAGGTCGCAAGTGCAATTCTCCGGCTCCAGCGTGTGCATAGTATACCGCATCCTGTTTAAATTTTGCCATTAACGCACTAAACTCTTTAATGTAGGGTGCAAGATCCTCCAAAGCTACTGCAGTATCTTCTATACACGCCACTGCCTTGCGATCGCCTACGATGTTACCCAATAAGCCCAAGCCGGCTTTACGCAACTCCAGAGCTTGCATAATCTCAGACCCTTCTAAAGTAGGATAAGCATAACTCAAGCCTGAAGCTTCTATGGTCGCAATCAATTCTATAGCTGCTTTGCGAGCCATATCAAGTGTTTCAGCGCGTACTTCAAGCATTAAAATCGCTTGTGGATCACCTGCTATAAAAAAGCGGTTTTTTTGTTGTTCGCGGTTGTTAAGCGTGCAATCTAAAATAACCTTATCCATCATCTCACAAGCGTATAGCTTATGCTTCATAGCAGGGACAACAGCCTCTAAACAGGCTTCGATACTTTTAAAATGAGCCGCGACCATTACTCCGTTTGCTGGTGGTAATTCATCAAGTTTTAAAGTGATTGCTGTTGTAAAAGCTAAAGTACCTTCGCTTCCTGCCAGTAGTTTGCACATATTAAAATGCTCAGAGCTACTTGCTTCAAAAACTGAATTATCAAGCAATGCGTCTAATGCATAACCGGTGTTTCTGCGATGTATTTCAGGCTTGGGATAATGCTCCCGAATATCCTTTCGGGATTCAGGATTTTTTAATTCTTCAAAAATGCTTCGGTATACATCACCTTCTCTACTTTTTAGTTTACGCTTTTGCGAAAATTCTTCAGGTGTGATTTCGGCAAAAACCGCTTCCTTTCCGTCACTCAGTAGCGTTTTAAGCTGAACTACTTTATCACGCGTTACTCCATATTGAATAGAGGTTGTTCCCGAAGAATTATTTCCCACCATACCGCCTATCATACAGCGATTTGATGTTGAGGTATTCGGCCCAAAAAATAAGCCGTGCGGTTCCAGAAATCTATTGAGTTCGTCCCGAATCACTCCCGGTTGAACAGTAACCGTTTTATTGACTTTATCAAAAGAAATGATCTCAGTAAAATGTTTAGAAACGTCAACCACAATACCATCTCCTACGCATTGACCGGCAAGCGAAGTCCCTGCTGTTCGCGGTATTAAACCAACCTGATGAGCACCTGCAAATAAAATGAGATGCTTTAGATCATTTTCATTTTTTGGAAAAGCAACAGCCAGCGGCAACCTGCGATACACTGAGGCATCTGTAGCATATAAATGCTTGTACAAATCATCGTGAACCAGGTTTCCTTCTAAAGAATTGGCAAGTGTTTTTAAAGCTTCTGACAGGTTTGAAATCATAGGCTAAAGTTACAATTATTCCTCTTGAAGCCATTAACAAATGATTAGATAAGCTTAACAAAATATTGGCGCAGTACGTGTAAGCACAGCGGTTTTCTAGAATTACATTTGCAGTACTAACATTTAAAATAATTACAATTATGAAAAAAGTATTAATAGCGTTTGTACTTATTGCAGGGTTTTCATTTACATCACAAGCTCAGGATATTGCAAAAAATGCATTAGGTCTTAGATTGGGTGATAATGATGGTTTTGGTGCCGAGATATCTTACCAAAGAGGCTTAGGTGATAACAACCGTTTAGAATTGGATTTAGGTATTAGAGACGGAAATAACTATGACGGATTTAAACTTGCAGGTCTTTACCAATGGGTATGGAATATTGACGGAGGTTTCAACTGGTATGCTGGTGCCGGTGGTGGTCTTGCATCTTATGGTTATGATGACAATCGTTATGATGACGACACTTTTGTATTTGCAGCAGGTGATATAGGTATAGAATATAATTTTGATATCCCGTTAGTTCTTTCTTTAGACTTTAGACCTGAGATAGGTTTTGGTGACGGTAATGATTATTATGACAACGACGATTTAGATTTTGATATCGCACTAGGTATACGTTATCAGTTTTAATCAATCAAAAATAGAAATATAAAAAAGCCGAGAATTTTAAAATTCTCGGCTTTTTTATGCGTCATCATGAGTTCTTCTAGGTTAAAGACTCTTTAGTTTTGGGTTGGTTTTTAGTAATTGCTTTAGCATAAACCTCTTCATACATCGGTACAATTTTTTCTATACCAAACTGCGTTGCTTGCTGTCTTGCCTGCAATTTAAATTGAGCCAGACTATCATTTGTTTTTAGAATTTTAAGCGCATTACTCGCCATATTATCAACAGCTCCTACATCACTTAAAAAGCCTGAAAAACCTTCCGTATTTACTTCTGAAAGTCCCCCAGCATTTGAGGAAATCACCGGCACTCCGTGCGACATCGCTTCAAGCGCAGCAAGACCAAAACTCTCTGCCTTAGAAGGAAGCAAAAACAGATCAGAAAAACAAAGAATCTTATCGATCTCATTACTGTTTCCTAAAAAAATCACTTTTGAAGCAATACCTAATTTTTCCGCAAGAATCTCCGCAGGAGCTCGTTCTGGCCCCTCTCCTACCATAATAAGTTTTGCTGGTATTTTCTTTTGAATAGCATAAAATGTCTTAATCACATCAGGAATACACTTTACCTCCCGCATATTACTGATATGTGTAATTATACGTTCATTTTCAGAAGCCATTAATCCGCGTTGACAATCTGTAAACGAATTCTTAACCGTACTGAGGTCTATAAAATTAGGTATGACCTTGATCTTTCTTTTGATATCAAATAAACGATTGGTATCGTCTTTTAAACTCTGCGAAACCGAAGTCACCACATCACTTTTATTGATACTGAAAGTTACTGCCGGTTTGTAAAAAGGATGATTTCCTACTAAAGTAATATCGGTTCCATGCAAGGTTGTCACCATAGGTATGGTTATTCCTTCTTGCTGAAGCATTTTCTTTGCCATGTAACCCGCATATGCATGCGGTATGGCATAATGCACGTGCAGCACATCTATATGATAGGCTTTGATAATCGTAACCAGTTTGCTGGAAAGTGCTAACTCATAAGGTTGAAAGTGAAACAGCGGATACTCCGGTACATTTACCTCGTGAAAAAATATTTTCTCATTAAGAAGATCAAGCCTAACGGGCTGTTTATAGGTAATAAAATGAACTTCATGACCGCGTTTAGATAACGCGATACCCAGCTCTGTAGCAACAACACCACTACCTCCAAAAGTGGGATAACAAACTATAGCAATTTTCATGACGTAAAATTACCAATTATTACGTCAGCTCAAGAATTAAAATTCTGGTTTTAATCATTATTTATAGCCAGAATCATGGCATTACAGCATTTTCAATGACTTCTTGAATACGTGTTCTCAAGTTTGAGGAAATTAGCTTTCTGTTATCTGCGGTAGGAAAAGTACGATTTGAAAGAAACACATAAATGATTTCTGTATTGGGGTCTGCCCAAGTAAACGTACCGGTAAAACCACTATGACCAAAGCTCGACTTAGAGACACAACCGCAGGTAGGCCCGGCTGTACCCAGCTGAGGTTTATCAAAACCTACACCTCTACGCACGCCTTCAGAACAATAATAACAGGTATTAAAGGCATCCATAGTAGCTTTTGAGAAATAGCGTTTCCCTCCATAATATCCATTTTGCAGATACATTTGCATCATCTTGGCAACATCATTAGCATTACTAAAGAGACCGGCGTGACCGCCTATATTATCTTCCATAGCTGCACCCATATCATGCACATAACCTTGTACCTGCTGCATACGCCAATACGTATCATTCTCTGAAGGTACAATAGTATTTTTTGCAATACGCTCAAGAGGTTTATACCCCATTTTATTTGCTCCCAGAGAATTGTAATAATAGCTCTGCGTCAAGCCGTTCAAATCATCTCCTTCTGTATCTTCAAGATATTTTTTAAATAGAAAATAAGACAGATCGCTGTACTTATAAACGCGCCTGCTCAACAAGTCTGAGTCTGCAATAATTTTTACAATCGTATCCGGGTAATCATTGCGCAAATACATATCTTCTGCGATTTTTATATCAAAATTATCTTCAGATCGGGTACGATAGTATTTTTTTGAAAGCTTTCCGGATTCATCAAACGTTGCCGTGTAAAAAGGTATCCAGGGTTTGAGTCTGCCATAATGCGACAAGACCTGTTTTACAGTGATATTTTGTTTATTAGACCCTTGCAATACCGGAAGTAAGGTTCCTAATTTGTCATCTAAAGTCAGTTTTTCTTCATCATAACGCTTCATAAGAAGCGGTAATGTAGCCAGAACTTTTGTCATCGAAGCCAGATCGTACACATCATCAAGCGATACTTTTTGCTTTTTAGTATAAGTATGGTACCCAAAGCCTTTCTCATAGATCACTTTACCATGACGTGCTACCAGGACCTGTGCTCCAGGAAACATAATATCGGTAAGACCTTCTTGCATCAGCTTATCAATGCCTCCTAGTTTTTTAGAATCCATCCCTTCCTCTTCAGGAATGCCATATTTTAACCGGCGCAGCGTTCCGGTCTCGTAACTGGTATTGATCTTGAACTCATCTCCTATAGAAACCGGAAGCTTCCCCTCGGCACCAATAGCGCCAAAAATAAGTTGAGCACTCAAATCCTGGGCGATCTCACTATTTTGGTAAGACATAATCACGCCTTCAATATGCTGAGTGTTTTTCAATTTTAAAAGCGCATATGGCCTCACGAAAACATCTAAAACTGTTTTTTTCTCAGTTGCAATTGCTTCAATAGTTGCTATGTCTTGAGCTGAAAAAGAATAAGATTTCCACGGATTATCATTAGAACGGTGAAAACCGATAATCACATAATTAAAGTCTTTTAGTTTTGGAAGTAGCTCTGTTGCAGAAGAACCGCTGATTTTTGTTATCTCAGCATATTTTTTTAAAGATTGAAAAAATGCATCACCGCTATCATCTCCTAATTCCACATAGGCGATCTTCTTATCATCAAGATCTTTTACCGGCAAAATCGCCTGATTGTTTTTCAGAACGGTAAGAGCGCTGGCCATTGCTTTGCGGTAAACCACTTCATCTTCAGGTTTGTTGAGATCTCCGTAAAGATTTGCAGTTTCAACCGGCTGATACTTATTTAAACCTACCTTAAACTTTGCAAATAAAATCTTCTTTACTGAACGTGATAAACGGGTTTCTGTGATTTCACCTTTAGTATAAGCTTCTTCTATTTTCGCAACCGCTTTGGGTACATTTTCGCTAATAAGCAAAATATCATTTCCGGCTTTAAAAGCCTCCAGATCAATCAATCCGGGCTCTTTATAATTGGAAGCTCCTTTCATATTCAATGCATCAGTAAAGATCAGACCTTGAAATTTGAGGCTATCCTTTAGCAAACCGGTAACCACTTTTTGAGAAAGAGAAGTTGGGAAACCTTTTCTACTTTCTAATGCCGGAACGTTAAGATGCGCGACCATAATGCTCGCGATACCCGCATCGATCACCTTTTTATAGGGATACATCTCGATAGAATCTAGTCGCTTGCGTGTGAATGGTATTGTAGGTAACGTTTTATGCGAATCCTGATTGGTATCCCCGTGTCCCGGGAAATGTTTTGCACTCCCCAGAACTCCAGCTCCCTGCATACCTCTTATAAAGGCTACACTTTTATGGGTAACATTATCGCGGTCTTCTCCAAAAGAGCGATTACCAATTATTGGATTTTCTGGATTTACATTGATATCTACAACCGGAGCAAAATTGATATGTACTCCCATTCTTTTATTGTGTAAGCCGATCTGGCGTCCCACCTGCTCAACTATCTTATTGTCTTGGATAGCACCCAAGGTCATATTCCAAGGGAATGCATAAGTAGAGTCTAAGCGCATGGCAAGCCCCCATTCAGCATCCATCGCAATCATTAATGGAACTTTACTTGCCTCTTGAAACTCATTATTGAGTTTTGCCTGACGCATAGGACCACCTTTTGAAAAAATAACGCCACCTATATGGTTGTTTTTGATCAAGGTCTTTATAGCGTCAGTCTTAGACTTTGGGTCGCTACTAAAAACATCAACCATAAACAACTGACCTATTTTTTCTTTTAAGGTCATGGAGTCGTAAATGCTATCTACCCAAGCTTGTTGTTCAGAGAGTTCTTTTGCAATTAATGGATTCTTGGTTTGTGAGTAGCCCGTAAAGGCCATTATGAGTACTACTCCTAAGAGTAAACGATCTTTTAGCATATAATTCTTTTTATTTAAAGAAACGGCTGTGCCAGCTTTCTATTGCAGGCACTTCCCAATGTTCTAAATATTCCTCTTTAGTATTCACTAAATTATTGAAAACAGTAGTGTTTTTACCTACAGCACCATCTTTTGCCATTTTTTTAAAATCTGCAAGCGGTTTAAAGTGTAGTCGATCATTTTGAATATAGGTCACATTCATTTTATCGAGAAGAGAAATATCAAACTCCTTCTCCAACTGTTGTATAAAATGTACTTGCGCATCTATAGAACAGCCACTTGCTGAGCTGGCGCTTTGGTCTAGTGCAATAGCGATAAAACGATCGTATTTTATTTCGAAACCCGCATTAAGACTTGCTCCGTGAGCCGTCCACTGCTGTAGAAACTCAGTCAAATATTGCTGAAGTTTAGGAAGTTCTTCTTCTGAAAATTTACGGTCGCTTTGGTAAATCCATAAGCGTGCATTATCTGGTAATTCTTTAAAAGGAGTCAACATAAAGTTAAGAGAAATTTATTCTCACAAACTTAAGGTTTATATAGCATGCCTTTAAAAAAGATAGTGTTAAAAGGCTCTAAAATCAAAGCTTTATATATAAGCATACGCAATAAATTCAAAGAGCATAAAAAAACCACCCTAAATAGAGTGGCTTTTTATAATTAAATAATAAGTTTTAATTATAAATCTTCAGCACTGGCTATCATCTCTGCAATATCCAGAACTTCAACTTTGCCTTCTTGTTCTTTATTTTTAACACCGTCTGTCATCATCGTATTGCAAAACGGGCAACCGGCTGCAATAACTTCTGGTTTTGTTTCTAAGGCTTCTTCAGTACGCTCGATGTTTACATCTTTAGTACCGGGTTCAGGCTCTTTAAACATTTGAGCTCCACCTGCACCACAACAGAAACCTTTAGTCTTGCAACGTTTCATTTCTATAAGTTCTACCTCGAGCTTCTTTAGCAAATCTCGTGGAGCTTCATAGATGCGATTAGCTCGTGCTAAATAACACGGATCGTGAAAGGTTATACGTTTCCCTTTAAACTTCCCTCCTTCTACCGTTAAACGACCTTCTTCGATTAACGCTTTTAGAAATTGGGTATGATGCAAAACCTCGTAATTACCTCCCAAACCGGGATATTCATTAGCAATTGTATTGAAACAATGCGGGCAAGCTGTGACAATTTTTTTTACTTCATACGCATTAAGCACTTCGATATTAGTGACCGCTTGCATTTGAAATAAAAACTCATTACCTGCACGCTTTGCCGGATCACCGGTGCAGCTTTCTTCGGTACCTAAAACCGCAAAATCTACCCCTGCTTTTGCCAATAACTTAACAAATGCTTTAGTGATCTTTTTTGCACGGTCGTCAAAACTTCCGGCGCAGCCCACCCAGAATAAAACTTCTGGTGATTTGCCCTGTGCCATATATTCTGCCATCGTAGGTACTTTGATAGCTTCTGCCATAGATAATTGTTTTATGCGTTAGTGTCTAAAACTTAGTCTTTAAACACTTCTATAGTTACATCTTTTTCTACAAGATCTGTAAACTTCCCTTTATAACGGGTAGCTCTTACCAGGTGATTGTCAATCCAATGGTAATTGCCGCCACGAGGTTTACCCATTAATAAGCTGTGATAATTAAAGCCGTGTTTGTTTAACCAATTTTCGGTTACTTCACGGTGCTCTTCTGTACGTGATGTAAAGAAGCAAATGATATGACCCTCATCGTACCATTTGTTTAAGGTAGCTAAAGCATCAGGAAACGGCTCACAAGTCCCCATACGCTCTGGTTCTTCGTTAGGAACATCTTCAGTAATTGTTCCGTCTATGTCAATGAGGTAGTTCTTAACTCCATCAGGTAACACAGGACTTACGTGCTCCCCATCTTGAAGTTTTTCACTTAACATTTTGTCTACTTCCTCTTTTTTCATGAGTTCTCTATTTTGATATTTACTGGTTGGTTACTAGTTCTCGTTAATCCAATTTGCCCTGTCCATTTGGTTAAATGGCCACGGCGCTGCATTATTTTCGATATTGGTCATCGCGTTATTTAAATCTGTTGGCGCAGCACTCTGCTCCATCACAAGATATTGACGCATATCCATAATTATAGACAACGGATTAATACCTACGGGGCAAGCTTCTACACATGCATTACACGTAGTACACGCCCATAATTCTTCACGGCTAATATAATCATCTAATAATTGTTTGCCGTCATCTTTAAACGATCCTTTATTAGCATCTATATTTTTACCGATATCTTCTATACGATCACGGGTTGCCATCATAATTCTACGCGGCGATAATTTTTTACCTGTTTGATTTGCCGGACACTCGCTCGTACATCTACCACACTCTGTACACGTGTAAGAATTGAGTAATTGTACCCAACTTAAATCTGTAGCTTCACTGGCACCAAACTTAGCAGGAACCTCTTCTTCTGCACCTTCTTCGGGCATTGCATACGGGTCTGCATCAGGATCCATCATCAATTTCACCTCATTAGTTACAGCTTCCAAATTATCAAATTGACCTTGTGGCTTCAAACGTGCAAAATAGGTATTGGGAAAAGCCAATAAGATATGCAGGTGCTTTGAATAGTATAAATAATTAAGGAATACCAAGATTCCTAAAATGTGAATCCACCAAGCGGTACGCTCAATAAGTATTAGGGTTGAAATGCTTAAGTTTTCAAATAAAGGTGCAATAAACTGGCTAACAGGAAAAGACCCAATAATACCCGAAGTGTTAGCGTAGTGCTCAGCTCCTTTAGCCTGAAGCGTTAAATCTGCAGCATTCATGGTCAAAAATAATACCATCAAAACCACTTCAAAATACAATATTAAGTTGGCGTCTAATTTGGGCCAACCTTTCATCTCGCGATTGAGAAACCGTTGTATATGTAGAATGTTTCGGCGTACCCAAAAAATGATAACACCTACTAAAACAAGCAATGCAAAAATTTCAAAAACAGCAATTAAAAAATCGTAAAATCCTCCTAAGAAACTAAAAATTCTATGTGTACCAAAAATCCCGTCGATGATAATCTCAAGAACTTCGATATTAATAATAACAAAACCTAAATATACCAATACGTGAACGATACCTGAAACTGGTCTTCTAACCATTTTATATTGCCCTAGAGCAATTTTGGCCATATTCTTTAAACGTTGCGGCTTGTTATCGCTACGGTCTTCATCACGACCTAACTTGATATTGCGAATGAGTTTTTTAATATTCAGCACAAAAAAACCAACTCCTGCTGCAAGAGCAATAACAAACAAAATATTAGGCAGATACTGCATTAGTTTTATTTAAGTGAATCTTTTGGCTGCTCATAAGAACCTGGATTTTTACCAAAGACTGAAAAATGCACGTAACGCTTAGGATTAAGCTTTATGTCTTGCATCAACTCTTCCATCTGTTTTGTAGCACGCTCTAAATTGTTATACATCTGGTCGTCATTGATAAATTGACCAAGCGTTCCCTCTCCGCGTTCTATTTTAGATGATATGCTTTCAAAGTCTGCAAGAACACTTTCCATTCTCATAACTAAAGCGTTGATATCTACTTTAGAAAGACTATCACTCACTTTATTAAAATTGGCAGACATTTCATCTAGATTAGTAAACGTTCTTGACAACTTCTGATCATTATCTGCAAGTAGCTGATTTAAACTAGAAGAAGCCTGTTTAAAGTTGGTAGCAGTTGCATTAATATCTTCTATGGTTTCTCTAAGATTCTTACGCGTTTTCTGATCTAAAACATCAGAAACACCAGTCAGTACAGAGTCTGTACTGTTTATCACAGATTCTACCTTAGCCTGAAGGGGAGTAAGACGCTCATTTACAAGCTCAAAAATACCTTCATCAATGGTACCTTCAAGTGTATCTCCAGATTCTGCTGCTTCTCCCTGCTCATAGTCCGGAACGATAGATAAGTTTTTACCACCTATCAGCCCACCTCCATAAATCTGAGCTTTACTCGCTTTAGAAAACTGAAAATCATTTTGAATATTAAAGGTCACTAACAAATCTCCCTTAGAATCTGCAAAATCTATAGATAGAACCTTACCTACACTAAGACCATTTATAGTGACATTAGAACCTGGCGATAAACCTTCTACATTATCGTAGATGGCGTAATAGGTACGGTCGTTGTTCAACAGGTTATTGCCTTTTAAAAAGCTATAGCCAAAGATTAGCAGAGCAATAGCAACAACTGCTAAAAGACCTGTTTTTACCTCTCTAGAAATGTTCAATGTAATATTTTTTGATGAGCCTCAAATTTAGGAATAAATTCTATTAGGGCTTCGTACGCTAACTTTTATTTATAAAATCATTAGCGTTTTGCTTAATACCATTTTTAAAAGCGACAATGTATGCTGTCTTATATCCTTTAGCCTGAGCTTCACGCAACATACGCTCTATTTCTGTATAATTTGAGGTGTCACCATAATAATACTTATACAGTTTACCTTCTTTAGATCTAGAGATTCCGCGCAACCCTTTAAAGTTATACGGCTTGGGATCAACACTTTTACTACTCGCCGCAATTTGAACTTTAAAGATCGCACCAGCTACAACCACATCTTTTACTTCGGCAACGGGCACCTCCTTTTGAAGCCCTAAGAAGTTATTGGTTAATACATTCTCTTTATATTTTTCAACAGCTTGCGCTATGGCATGAGCTATTTCTCTCTGACCACTTGAAGAATTTAAAAATCTACCTTCGTCATTATTGGTTATAAAACCAGTCTCGATAAGAATACTAGGCATAACGGTTTGGTGCAAAACCACAAATCCTGCTTGCTTTACACTACGATCTTTTCGCTTCAGTTTCTGTCTAAAATTATCCTGAACATAACTCGCGAGCTGTATACTCTGGTCTAAAAACTCTTCCTGCATTAGCGTAAGCCCGATTACAGATTCTGGTGAATTCAAATTATACTGAGCATATTTTTCTTCATAATTATCCTCTAGATAGATCACTTCGTTTTCGGCCTTAGCCACCTCAAAGTTTGTTTTATTACGATGCAATCCCAATACGTATGTTTCTGCTCCGGATGCTTGTGAATTGTGGGCGTTGCAATGTACCGAAATAAATAAATCTGCTTCAGCACGGTTCGCAATATGCCCACGTTCTTCAAGACCTATAAAAACATCTGTTTTACGGGTATAAATCACTTCTATATCCTTTCGCTTTTGAAGCTCATCACCTATTAATAAAGCAATCTTAAGGGCTATATCTTTTTCTTTGATGCCATTTCTCGTGTTTTTCCCGGGGTCGTGACCGCCATGACCGGCATCAATGACGACGATAAATTTTTTAAAATCATCGGGCTTGAGGTTGGCAAAACCCTTTTTTGAAGGAATTATAAAAAGAAATACTAATATATAGATTGCGGTCGTTCTCATATTTGGGTAACGTCAATTAAAGTCTAACTATTTTATATACTGCCTGGGATTTGTATACTTGCAGCCAGAGCTTAGAAATTATAGTCTTTTAGAATTTGAAATCAAAGATTTTTCCCCTGAGTTTAATTCGTCCATATTTAATGGTAATACTTTAGGGCTTCTAAAAAATAGATGTAATTTTGGCACTTTGATTTTTGCCCTTACATTTACAAAAATAGTATTAATCCCATTGCAAACAAAGATCCTTTCAGTACTGCTAGTTCTAGGCTTAAGCCTTTTATACTGTGGGTCTTTATGGTCTCAGGAACTACCGGTTAACACGCTTAATAAGATACCTGCAGACACATCTGGCGTTAACTCCCGCTTAAAACCTAAGGGAACCCTATTAACGGAACAAAAACCAGAATCGCAGCAAGACAGCACTTCACAAGATAGTATCGCTACTCCCAGAGAAGCATTAACCGATATTGTCAAATACAGTGCCACTGATTATTCTAAATTCAATAGAAGAGAAAATAAACTCTATTTATATAACGAAGCACAGATCAACTATACAGACATAAACATTACTGCGGGGCAAATAATCGTAGACAACAATACCAATACGGTTTTTGCTAAAGGAATTAAAGATTCTACAGGCTATACACAAGGACCTGTTTTCGTTCAGGGAGCAAACACCGTAGAACCTGATTCTATTAAGTATAATTTCAAAACTGAAAAAGCACTCATTTACGGTTCGCGTACGCAGCAACAGGAATTCTATATTAAAAACGAAGTGAGTAAGCGGGTAAATGATTCGGTCGTTTTTATGAAAAATGTCCGTTTCACCACCAGTGAAAATGAGGAGGATCCTGAATATTATTTTTACGCCAGAAAAGTAAAATTTGTTCCCGGAAAGAAAATCGTAACCGGTCTTGTAAACATGTTTGTTTACGATGTACCTATTCCACTTGGAGTGCCTTTTTCTTATTTCCCAATGGAAAAAGAAACCAGTGTTTCTGGTTTTATAATGCCATCCCCAGGGCAAACCAATGAAAGGGGATATTTTCTACAAAATGGTGGGTACTATTTTGCTGTTAACGATTATATGGACCTCACCTTAACGGGAGATTATTACACAAATGGTAGTTATGCGTTAAGAGGAAGTAGCTCATACAGGAAGCGCTACAAGTTCAGCGGTAATGTAAACATACGTTACGAAAGACTCTTAAACGGGGAGCGAGGTCTCCCTAATTTTGCTGAAACAAACACCTACAACATACAATGGTCACATAGTCAAGACTCTAAAGCGAGCCCTAATTCTCGATTTTCTGCATCGGTTAACTTAGGTAGTAGTAATTATTTCACGCAGTCGACGAATATTGACAACACCGCAAGTAGGTTAACAAACACCCTGAGTTCATCGGTATCCTATTCTAAAACCTTTCAGACTGTGCCTCAGGTCAACCTCGCTTTAACTGCCAGACATTCACAAAATACCCAGACGCAGGCTATAAATATGACCTTACCTAGCTTACAGTTAAATGTAGACCGTATTTATCCTTTTGCTCCCAAAAGCGGTTCTAAAAAAGGGTTTATTCAAAATATAAATTTCAACTACAGCGGTAGCGGTGAAAATCGTATTGTAACTACAGATAGCTTATTCTTTACTGCACAGATGTTTAGAGATGCAGATCTGGGTATTCGCCACAGTATTCCCATTACTACCAACTTTAAACTTTTTAAACATTTTAGTGTTTCTGCAAGTACTAATTATCAGGAAAGTTGGGTTTTTGAAACGATAAATCAAGGGTACGACCCGAACCTTCGCAAAGTTGTGCTTGACACAGTTAATGGCTTTGATTCTTTTAGAACATATAACTTCAGTACCAGCTTAGGTACAACAGTTTATGGTCAGGCTAATTTTGGGGATGATAAAAAGATTCAGGCAATACGTCACACGATGAAACCATCGGTTTCTTTTAACTACAATCCGGCATTTGATCAATATTACGAGACGTATCTTGCTCCTGAATTGGATGATCCTAATGGCGATTTAACACGCGAGGTTACCTATTCTCGATTTGAAGGTGGTTTTTATGGGGCTCCTAGTAATTTTAGTTCTAGTGGTATCAGCTTTAGCGTAAACAACACGCTTGAAGCTAAAGTGCGTGATAAAGACAGTACCGCTATTGAACCGAAAAAAATAGATCTTATTAGCAATCTGGCTATCTCTACAAACTATAATTTTCTAGCAGATAGCTTGAGATTGAGTCCGGTTTCTGTGAGAGGAACAATCCCCATTATTCAGAGTAAATTGAGCGTCAATTTTAATATGACACTTGACCCTTACGCGTTAAACAACAACAACAAACGTATTGACAAACTCAATATCGCAAATGGCGGAAGCCTTTTTAGGCTTACTAATGCCAGTGCCAACTTCGGGTATTCGTTCAGCAGCAAAAGTTTTGGTAAAGAAAATGACGACTTGGAGGATGAAAATACTCAAACTTCCCGAAATGGTGGTAGGCGGGATAACTTGTTAGGTGAAGACAGCAGGCAGCTTCAGAATAAATTTAATGATACCGAAGGTGCAGAAGAAGATCCTGATGAAAAACAAAAATTATACAATTACACCATCCCTTGGAATCTACGCGTAAACTATAATGTGAATTATGGTAATGCAGCACGACAAGATCTGATTACCTCTCATGCGATAAACTTTAGTGGAGATGTTGAGTTGGGCGAAAAATGGTTTGTTGGAGCTTCTTCCGGTATAGATCTTACTACCGGAAAATTCACACCTACACAATTAAGATTTGCTAGAGATCTGGAGAGCTTCAACATGACTTTTGCCTGGACTCCTTTTGGAACCTATGCATCGTGGAACTTCTTTATAGGTATTAAATCTAGCGTCTTGAGCGATCTAAAATACGAGCAACGCCGCACACCAGATCAACGTCTTTAACCTAACCTGAAAACCTTTTAAATTATGAAAAAAATAATCAGCACTTCAAACGCTCCAGCACCAATAGGTCCATACAACCAAGCTGTTTTTGCTAGCGAAACCCTTTACATTAGTGGTCAAATTCCACTCAATCCGGAAACCGGGGAATTAGTAAGTGGCGACATCGCCGCAGAAACTAAAATGGTTATGCAAAACCTAAAAGCAATTCTTACCGAAGCCGGACTTACTTTTGAAAACGTAGTTAAGAGTTCAATTTTCTTAAGCGATATGAATAGTTTTGCTGCTGTAAACGAAGTTTATGGTACTTATTTTGACGAGCAAACTGCTCCTGCACGTGAAACTGTAGAAGTTGCAAATCTCCCGAAATTTGTAAATGTAGAGATCTCTATGATTGCTATTAAGTAGATAAAACCTTTATTAAATTAAAAAAACCTGAAAGAATAATTCTTTCAGGTTTTTTTAATTTAAAGCTTGTTCTCACTAAACCATCATGTAGTTTTTGTGATATGCTACAAGTCCTTCGATAGGTCTTTTTAAAACTTTACCTATTTTCAAGTCATACTCACTTAAAAGCGACTTCAACTCATCTTGAAGATAAAATGATATCGATCCTACAAAATGAATCGGAATTTCTTTAGCATTATCAAACTGAAGAATCTGGTGTTCAATAAAAAGTTTAAAACCTTTTCGAATTAACTTTTTACAGTAATCATGATCTTTATTTGTTATTATAAAACGAGCGAATTGTGCTAAATACGTATTTGGATTAGGCATTTTGTACAAATGATTTTTTATACTTTCTGCTGTAAGATCAAACTGTTTAGCAAACTCGTAAGCCAGTTCTTTAGGTATTTTATTAAAATGAAAATCACGTAAAAGTTGACGTCCAAAATAATTACCACTACCATCATCCATAAGGATGTAGCCTAAAGAGGTAACTTTTTGCTCTATATTCTCCCCATCATATAAACTGCAGTTAGAACCTGTACCTATGATACAAACAATACCTGCCTCGTTTCTCTTAGTAGTAGCATAAAGTGCAGCATACGTATCTTCTTTGATATCAATTTCCTGAGCTTTATCAAAAAAGTCTTCAAAAACACCCTTGATTAATTCTTTGGGCTTGTGAGTCCCGCATCCTGCACCATAAAAGTGCACGTGTGTCACATCATGACGATGTTTATACAGCTCGTAATTGTTAATGATACGTTCTGTTAAGATCTCTGCAGACAAAACCTGTGGATTTAATCCAAAAGTTTGTGTTTGAAAAATCTCTGCGCCTTCAGCATTTAATGCGATCCAATCTGTCTTTGTCGACCCGCTATCTACTAATAATATCATGTGTTATAAGAGTTTAAAAAAGCCCTTAAACCTGTTGAGTCAAAGGGCTTGTATTCAGTTAAAGCGATTATAGAGCGTTAACGTATTCCGCTAAGTCTACCAATTTATTAGAATATCCAAACTCATTATCATACCAAGATACGATCTTGAAGAATTTAGAATTCAACTCAATACCAGCACCTGCATCAAAAATACTGGTGCGTGCATCACCTACAAAATCTTGAGAAACAACTGCTTCTTCAGTATAACCAAGAACTCCAGCCATCTCCCCTTCAGAAGCTGCTTTAAAAGTCTTCTTGATATCTTCGTAGCTTGTATCTTTAGAAAGTTTCACGGTTAAATCTACTACTGATACATCTGTAGTAGGAACACGAAAAGCCATACCTGTTAATTTTCCTTTCAATTCAGGAATCACTTTAGTTACTGCTACAGCAGCACCAGTACTTGCAGGTATAATATTTGCCATTGCAGAACGACCACCTCTCCAATCTTTCTTAGAAGGACCATCTACTGTCATTTGAGTAGCAGTGGTTGCGTGTACAGTTGTCATTAAAGCTTCTTCGATACCGTAAGCATCATTAAGAACTTTTGCTAATGGAGCAAGACAGTTTGTAGTACAAGAAGCATTAGAAACGATCTTATCACTTGCAGTTACATCTTTATGGTTAACACCCATAACAAACATAGGTACATCTTTAGAAGGAGCAGAAATAACTACTTTCTTAGCACCAGCTTGAATGTGGTAATCTGCAGTTTCCATAGAAGTAAAAATACCTGTACACTCTGCAACAACATCAGCTCCTACTTCATCCCACTTAAGGTTTTTAGGATCACGCTCAGCAGTGATACGTACAGTTTTACCATCTACAACAAGATTTCCGTCTTTTACTTCAACAGTTCCGTCAAAATTACCGTGTACTGAATCGTATTTTAAAAGGTATGCTAAGTGTTCTACATCGAGTAGGTCATTAATCGCCACAACATCTACGTTATCACGTTTTACAGTTGCTCTAAAAACGATACGACCAATACGGCCAAAACCATTAATACCTAATTTTAAATTTCCCATCTTATTTACTATTTGATTTCTATTACTAATTATGTGGTCATTATTTCAGACACACGAACAAGTTCTTTATTAATATGTGTTTTTCCTTTAATTGCTTTCTCAAGTGGGTAGAGCTTCATTTTTTCATGCTGAATACCTACCATATAGTTGCTTTGTCCTTCAAGAAGAGATTCTACCGCTTTTACACCCATTCTACTTGCGAGAACCCGATCATAACAGCTAGGAGAACCACCGCGTTGCATATGCCCTAAAACAGCAACACGAACGTCATAACCCTCAAGATTTTCATCTACATAGTCTTTAAGTTCAAAAACATTTTTACCTGTCTTATCACCTTCCGCAACAACAACAATACTTGATGTTTTACCACTGGCTTTACTGCGTAGCAAAGATTCCAATAATCGATCTAGGCCTAAATTCTCTTCAGGGATCAATATTTCTTCGGCTCCTGCACCTACCCCTGCATTTAAGGCGATATGACCCACGTCGCGCCCCATAACCTCAACGAAAAACAAGCGGTTATGAGAACTTGCCGTATCACGGATTTTATCAATCGCTTCTACCGCTGTATTCAAAGCTGTGTCGTAACCTAAGGTTTTATCAGTACCACTTATGTCGTTATCAATTGTACCCGGAATCCCAATCACCGGAAAGCCGTATTCTTGATTGAAAACAAGTCCACCGGTAAATGTACCATCACCACCTATTACAACAAGACCGTCAATTTTATTTTCCTTCAGATTATCAAACGCAATTTTTCTGCCTTCAGTGGTTCTAAAGCGATCAGAACGAGCAGATTTAAGCATCGTCCCTCCTCTATTAATTATATCTCTTACACTACGCGCATCCATCGGCTCAAAATCCCCATCAATCAACCCTTCATATCCTCTGTAAACACCTACGCATTCAATTTTGTGAAATGCACATGTACGAACTACTGAACGAACTGCTGCATTCATTCCCGGGGAATCACCTCCGGAAGTCAAAACTCCGATTTTTCTAATTTTTTGTGTCATTTACTGTTGAATGAGAAGTAAAAATAGCAATTGAATTGCATTTTCCTAAGCCAATCTTGATGAATTTGGCGGCATTCGCAATTTCAATCGTTATCGTTAACAACTATTTTTTTAAAAAGGATAAAATTGGCGGATTTATAATCTAAATACCTCCTTTTTATGAGATCAAAAATTTAATTAACCTCAAAATATCATATTCTCAAAGGAATATAGGAATTGTATTACTGCTCTAAACCGTTATATGGAATTTCTGAATCTGGCTGAATGACTTTTATTTCTTCTTCAACCTCGCGAGCTTTTCCTTTGAAGATTTTCTGAATAAGCTCTTTGAATGTATTAAAATCTACCGAATAGGATAACCCGGCTCCTTGAGTATACCCCTCATTGTTTCGGGCCACAAATTGAATATCTGTTTGACGGTTAAAAATAGTCGCGCGCAGACTTCCATCTTCATTTAGTAAGAAATTAACCTCTACATCCCCCACAACGGCTTGCTCGCTAATCCCTCCTACCGGTACTCCCACTTTACCGTTTATGATCACTTTTTGCGATATCTGGGTCGAAAGCGTAAAGCCAAAACGACCTGAAGTCTGTAAATCTGGACGATTATCTGCCTGCACATAGTCGAGACCTACATTAAATTTCCCATCTTCATCAGAAAGTAAATCATTAAAAATTCCTGAAGCAGTCTCTATAAGGTTACCATAAGCGGCTGATTGGGCGTCAATCCCATTTTGACTAAAGAAGGAACCCTGAGTCACTAACGAGAACGCCTGAAGTTCCCGTGTCGCACGGTTATCTAAACGATAAGCCAACTCAGAAGTCACAATAGAACTCGTATTGGGGAATTCAAAATCAAACGTTATCTCCGGTTGAACCAGCTCTCCGTCAAGATTGATGATGACACTTACCGGTATTTTACGGTTAATAGATGGATTGTCTAATAATATAGAAGGATTTGCCTGTGTTTTATAAACCGCACTAATATCGAGCAAGGCTTCGGCAGGATTCCCATCCCAACTTATTTTTCCTTCCGGAAGGATATCAAATTGTTTTTGCACAACCCCACTATACCTAAAATTGTAAGAACCTTGATAGGGTGTAAAGTCACCAAACATATTAAACTTACCGTTTGTATTAATCTGTATTAGCAAGAAACCTGCACCTCTTCCTTTGAGTGTACTTCCGTTCACTTCATCAACTACGATTTCTACTTCAGCATCACGAGTAACTTCTAGATCAAAATTGAGCTCGAGCCCTTTAATTTCTTCAATAACGACTTCTTCACCTTTTAAACGTGCTGCTTTTTCTTCGGGACTTAAGAAATAAATTTTACTATTATCTCCAAACGACTCAGTATCACTTAAAGGAATTTTAAATACCGTGCCTTCTTCAGTTGTAGCTTCAACATCAATAACAAGTTCATCTGTAGGTCCCTGCAACTGAGCACTTCCACTAATAAAAGCTGTACCATAATATAGCGCAAAATCATCCGGCTCTGTATCTAAAACTAAAAGCCGATCTGTATTTACATCAAGATCAAGCTCCCAATCTCTAAAAAACTGATGACTTATAGTCCCCGAAAGTGTTCCTGTCGTTTTGTATTTGGTATCTTCAAGTGATACTGAACCAAATCTAAAATCCTGATCACTAAGACTGATTCTCGCCGTACCTCTAAAATCATAATCTGTATTCAAATAAGGAATCTCCAAACCAGCTTCTCGTAATAGAATTTCACCATCAATATCTGGGTTCCTGTAATCTCCCGTCACTGAAGCTCTTCCGCTAGCCAAGCCCCGTATCGAAGAAATCACTTCACCACCTAATGGACTAAATGCTTTTAAATTCAATTTTCGCATTTGAACATCCAGATCTATTGCAGGAGTTGCTTCATTCACATTAATACTCCCCAGTGCAGTTAAAACCTCCACATCTTCATTAATAAGGCGGGTATTGATATCATAACTGGTGAGACTTTCATTCCCCGAAACGGAGAGGTCGAGGTCTCCCATCAAAATATCGTTAACTGTAAAATTTGAAATATTAACAGTGCTATTAGGCAAGTATACGCCTTCTTTCTGCAGAATATCAAGATTACCATTTACCAGACCACGCATATCTAAGCTGTCTACATACGGCATAATATGCGACAAACGGACGCTTTCGAAATTGGTTTTAATATCTTTAAAGGTACTGTCTCGTACAACCCCCTCAAGCGAAATACGTTCTTTATCGTGAGATAAGATCAATTCTTTTATATCCCAATCCAGAAAGTTATTATCAAAAACAACCTTGTTATTCTTGTTATCATCCTCATTCAACCACCACAAGTTATTCTTAAACTTGAGGCTACTTTTCTTAAATCCTACTACAGAGTTATTCTCCTCATTAATAGTATGATAAAAACTCAAATCAAAAACATCTTGCTTATCAGGCCCTCCTTTAAATTCTGAACGAACAAACAGCGTATCTTTTAATGTAACATTAATCAGATTAAAATCGCTCACTCCATAAGCACCACTCCCTATACTATCTGCTTCTACGTATGCGTTAAAAAGTGGATTCTTATTATCTACTCGCACGTTTACAGCTTCTGCCATAACACCATAAGCTTTAATTTTAGGAGACCTAAAGGTTAATTTAAAATCAGAATCATCTGAAACTACACTACCTCTTAAATAAGTATCGGGTTCTAGTTCAACATCAGGCACCAAAACTTCTACAATCTTGCTATAGATCT
>Ga0207888_100305_pt1 | contig 21899 bp, 16 predicted proteins | sample LinPmetageLP43_FD_184055 | JGI IMG/M metagenome (GOLD analysis project Ga0207888, IMG submission 184055) | Marine viral communities from the Pacific Ocean - LP-43 (SPAdes) | ecosystem: Environmental > Aquatic > Marine > Oceanic | place: Pacific Ocean | collected 2010-08-27 | reverse complement strand
TAAACTATGCAGTAACTTTTTTGTTGATAAGAAGGATTTTACGTCGCTATGGCGCAATATATCTATTCAATGTCGCGGGTGAGCAAAGTTGTTCCCCCCAAGAAAACGATTTTAAAAGACATTTCTCTGTCGTTTTATCCCGGCGCCAAAATTGGTGTTTTAGGCGTTAACGGTGCTGGTAAGTCGACCTTACTGCGCATTATGGCGGGTGTTGATAATGAATACGAAGGCGAAGCCCGTCCGTTAGCAGGTATCCAAATCGGTTACCTGCCTCAGGAACCTCAGTTAGATGAAAATAAAACGGTGAAAGAAACCGTTGAAGAGGCTGTGGCAGATGTAAAAGAGGCCTTCGCTAAGCTTGACGAAATTTATGCCGCTTATGCCGACGAAAACGCAGATTTCGACGCCTTAGCAAAAGAGCAAGGTGAGCTTGAAGCCTTGTTGCAGGCAAAAGACGGGCATAATATCGACAACATTCTTGAGCGTGCTGCAGACGCACTGCGCCTGCCGGAGCGGGATGCAAAAATCGGCAACTTGTCAGGTGGTGAAAGACGCCGTGTAGCCATTTGCCGCCTGTTGCTATCGAAACCCGACATGCTGCTCCTTGATGAGCCCACCAACCACCTGGATGCAGAATCAGTAGCCTGGCTGGAACGCTTCCTGCACGACTACAACGGCACTGTGGTGGCCATTACCCACGACCGTTATTTCCTTGATAATGTTGCGGGCTGGATCCTTGAACTGGACCGTGGTTACGGCATTCCGTGGGAAGGCAACTACTCCTCATGGCTGGAGCAAAAAGAGAAGCGTCTGGAGCAGGAAGAGCGTTCTGAAAAAGCACGCCAGCGCACTATTAAGCAGGAGCTGGAGTGGGTACGTACTAACCCGAAAGGCCGTCAGGCGAAAAGCAAAGCGCGTCTTAACCGCTTTGAAGAGCTACAAAGTGGCGATTACCAAAAACGTAACGAAACCAACGAACTGTTTATTCCACCGGGCCCTCGCTTAGGCGACAAAGTTATTGAGGTTAACGGCATAAGCAAGGCTTACGGCAAGCGCCAGCTAATTGATAACTTAAGCTTTAGCGTTCCCAAAGGCGCTATCGTTGGTATTATAGGTCCAAATGGTGCGGGTAAATCCACTTTATTCCGCATGATTAGCGGGCAAGAGCAACCTGACAGTGGTTCAGTTGAATTGGGCGAAACCGTGCAATTAGCCAGCGTTGATCAGTTCCGTGACAACATGGATGACAGCAAAACCGTCTTTGAAGAGATTACTGACGGAAACGACATTCTGAAAATTGGTAACTTTGAAGTTAACGGCCGGGCTTATGTTGGGCGCTTTAACTTCCGTGGTACCGACCAGCAAAAACGCATTGGCGAATTGTCTGGTGGTGAGCGTAACCGTGTGCATTTAGCCAAACTGCTAAAAGCCGGTGGCAACACCTTGTTACTCGATGAGCCGACCAACGACTTAGACGTGGAAACCCTGCGGGCACTGGAAGAAGCCATTCTGGAATTCCCGGGCTCAGTGATGGTTATTTCGCACGACCGTTGGTTCCTTGACCGTATTGCTACTCACATTCTGGACTACCGCGATGAAGGCGAAGTAGTATTCTACGAAGGTAACTACAGCGATTACGAAGCTTATATGAAAGAAAAATTCGGTGAACAGGCTATGGAGCCGCACCGCATTAAATACAAACCTATTGGTTAAAAGAATGCTGCTAACAGGGGAGCTTTATTGCTCCCCTTTTTTATTTCCGAGCTACATGACATCCAGCGCTTGTTGAAGATTCTTCACCCCAATAACTTCCATACCCTTGGGCGACGTTTTGGGCGTATTGCCGATAGGTACAATAGCTTTTTTGAAACCGTGTTTCGCAGCTTCATTTAATCGTTCCAGACCATTAGGCACTGGGCGTATTTCTCCGGCCAGGCCAACCTCACCAAACACGATTAATTCACGCGGCAATGGTTCTCCTTTAAAGCTGGAAACAATAGCAAGCAACAACGCTAAATCTGCCGACGTTTCAGATACCTTAACTCCGCCAACGACGTTCACAAAAACATCCTGATCCGAAACCTGTAAACCGCCATGCCGATGCAGAACCGCCAGCAACAGCGCAAGCCGTGTAGCTTCAAGCCCCACCGCAACGCGCCGAGGATTCGCAAGAGCCGAGTAATCGACCAAGGCCTGAATTTCAACCAGCAAGGGGCGGGTACCTTCCCAGATCACCATCACCACAGAGCCATTGCCCTGATCTTCGGCGCGCTGCAGGAATATAGCCGATGGATTCGAGACCTCTTTCAGGCCGCCGCTTGTCATCGCAAATACGCCGAGTTCATTTACCGCACCAAACCGGTTCTTGGTACCACGCAGGGTGCGATAACGGGAGTCTGATGAGCCATCCAGAAGTACGGAGCAGTCAATGCAATGTTCCAGAACTTTCGGCCCCGCCAGGTGCCCTTCTTTGGTCACGTGCCCGACCATAATAATGGCGACATTTTTTTGTTTAGCGTAACGCGTTAAAAAGGCGGCCGATTCACGCACCTGAGAGACACTGCCCGGTGCCGACTGAATATCCGCCATATGCATCACCTGAATGGAATCAATGACCATAATGGCGGGTTTTTCTTTATCAGCCAGCTGACAAATGCTTTCCACTGAGGTTTCAGACAACATACGCAGTTTATCCGTCGGCAGGTTAAGCCGCTGAGCCCGCATTGCAACCTGCTGCAGAGATTCCTCGCCGGTAACGTATAATGCAGGCATACGTTCTGCCAGTTTGCATAAGGCCTGCAGTAACAGCGTGCTTTTCCCTGCCCCCGGTGAACCGCCGATGAGTATTGCCGAACCGGGCACAACGCCGCCGCCTAAAACGCGGTCAAACTCCTGAAAGCCCGAGCTAAAACGCGGCACTTCCTGCAAGTCAACCTCGTTCAGGGTCTGCACCCGGCCTTCGGTAATACCGCTGAAGCCCCGCCGTTCAGATGAAGTAGGGGTTGTTTTTGATGTTAAACGAATTTCAGTTAACGTGTTCCAGGCCTTACATTCCGGGCATTGCCCAAGCCAGCGCGGGAAGTCGGCGCCACAGTCATTACACACATACGCACTTTTTGCTTTTGCCATTCGTCTGCTTCTCGTTTTATGATGAGGTATTATTCAAGAATAACTATAAAAAATATTAGACTTCGATGCCGAACCATTATTTTGACCAACTTATCCATCAGTTAAAACCCGTCGTTTACGATACTGACTTTGACACCTTATTTCAGTCCTTAACTGAAAACGAAGATGGTCCCACAAAATTCAAGCTTAAAATGGAGCTTAGACGTTTAGCCGCTCCCTGTCATCGCACTGTTGACTTGCGTAATCAGGTTGATGGCGAGTGCCGTCCTTACGAATACAATGGACGCCGGCATCAGCTTGACGATGTTGCTATTGAAATTTTTGAGCGGGGTCTGGAAACCTATAAAGGCGTTTTTACCCAGGATACTTTTGAGCAAATACTGGACGCAGACAACCATTTACGCCAGGCTCGCGAAGAAGAAAGAGCCTTCGCACAAAGTTTAGCTGACCACAATGCCGAGCCCTTAAGCGGTCAATCACCATTTTTGAACAGCGAAAACGAGGCTGAATCTTACCTTCTGGAAACATTCCACTTTGGCCAGTACCCTTACCGCGCCGAAGAACGAATGAATTTTACCATCGAAGTCGGGCTTGAAGACAGTAAAGGAAAAAATTATCAGGCGGTAACGGCTGACATTTCCATTACGGGAATGCGCGTACGTGTCAACGACGAACATAGCCTGCAATACGGCGATTCACTGTCGCTTTATTTTACCGGACTGGCAAAAGAGTTCACGGTAAACCCTGAAACTCGAATTCCCTATCGTGTTGTCGGAGTTCAGGAGCTAGACGGTAAACACTACTTGAGTTTGAATCGAGACCCGGATTATCAGTCAGCCGAACTGGATAAGTTTTTTCATCGATTCATTAATGGTTATAAAAAACGCTACCGCGTTAATATTGATAATACTTACAACACAATACTCAATAAAGGACACGAGCAATTCCTGTTACCCAGGATGCAGCAGTTGCCGGTGTTCTTTTCCGAGTCAAACAAACAACTGGTAGCCGATTACGTTTTAACCACCGACAACAACCGCTTTATTTTAAGTAACTGGATTAATGAACTGAATCAAATCAGTTTCGGTTCTATTTTTAATCTACGCCGCAGCCGCTGGTTACTGCAGGACTTAGCTCAAAAAGAGCATGCTCGTTTACTGGTAATGACCTTTTCTATTACCGCCCGCGGAAAAATATACAACTATTCAGCCACCGCAGAAGAGCTTCAAAAAACGGGGTTATGGGACACTTATATTGCCTTTGGCAGTAAAAAAGCCTCCTGGCGAGTTTATCAAATCGATTTACGCCGGGTAGATTTGAATCAGGCATGGCAACCTCAGAGCGTACCGAAAAACATTAATGTTCCGTTTCGCATCAACCCACCTACAGCACAAGTTAAAAGAGCGATAGCACCCTTACGATATATGGGGGTGGTTAACGATATAACGGATAGTTTGCAGGGCTTTTTCGACACGGGTATAGAAAAAGAGCAATTAGCTTCATTAAAAGCTTTTGCACACCCACCGTCCACACCTATTCGGACAAAAGAAGCACGCCTTGAATTTATTAACTTACGCAGTGAAAAACGCTTCAGCTACCGCAGCCGCTGCCGGGTTAAAGTTGGCAAGCTGGTTCGTGACGGCATGATCATTGACCTTTCTGTCAGCGGTCTGCAAGTACAAATTGATACACCACTACCGGCAGAAAAAGGTGACAACGTCGACATTTCGCTGACCGGCTTCAAGAAGCTGTATAAAAAAGCCAAGTTAGACCATTTAGCTTACACCATAGCTTCTATTGACGATGCTCGCACCACGTTACGTTTGAAAATTGAAGGTGACCACGAACAACACATGGGCTCGGAGTTCATACGTTTTTTAATTCGTGAACAGCGCGACCTGCTTAAGCTTCAAGTGGAAAACACCTCAATAAATGGGCTGGAACTTTGTCTGCGCAATTTGTACTGTGACGCTCCGGGCTCATTGCCGGTTTTCCTGTACAGAAATAAAAAGCGTAAAACCTCTGTGCGCCGCGCCGGCCTCTCTAACTGGCCATCCGGATGGGCTAAGTTATTGGCTAAATTGCCCGGCAGTCAACCAAGTGCAATTAATTTACAACCGCTGCTGCGAGGTTCCTCGTTAACAGAAGAACTTCTCCCCAGATTAAATGAGATGGACCGTACGTCGGAACCTGTCACTTTATTACTGTTACTGCGGTTATATCGCCAAAATGGAGAGGATATTGTTCAGACCCAATGGCTGGAGGGTAATGACAACCAGGCCATTGAATCTTTTATTGAGCAAAGCATACCCAATTCTATCTTTCGGGCTATCACTGTGACTCTTTCCAGAACAGGACGCCCTGATACTCAGTTTATTCAGGCCGAACTGAATTACATTAGCCGCTATGCTGCTTACCGGGCACAGGAAATAGAAGAAGACTTGTGGCAGGTATACGCCATTGCAGACACAGTTGATGTAACCGAGAGCTTACTGGAGTTTGCCTTATCGGGCACCGACGCCATTAAGGAGCAGCAGGAGCGCTTAAATAACTGGCTCAATAAGTTCTGACTGTTTAAGGCAGCCTAGTATCTCGAGTAAGTTATTGGAATTGACAGAATAATCCGCAATAGCCTGTAATGCCGGTTTTGCATTAAAAGCAATACCAACAGCGGCGGCCTTAAGCATTAAGGCGTCGTTGGCACCGTCTCCTACCGCTACAGTTCGGTCCGGCGGAATACTCCAGTGCCCGGCCAGTTGCTGAAGTTGTTCAGCTTTAACTTGAGCGTCAACAATGTCACCTAATACCTTCCCGGTCAGACAGCCATCGGCTACTTCCAACTGGTTAGCGACAACCGCATCCAGATTCAGAGCCGCTTGAACCCTGTTTGCAAACCAGGTGAAACCACCGGAAACCAGTGCAGTTTTCCAGCCGGCGGCTTGCAGCGCCTGAATAAGTTCTTTAGCGCCGGGGTTAAATGGAATAGGTGAAAATAAACTTTCCAGATCAGACTCTTTAATGCCTTCGAGGCAGGCCACACGCTGGGTTAAGCTCTCTGCGAAATCAATTTCTCCCCTCATAGCGGCTTCCGTTATGGCCGAGACTTTAGTATAACGGTTGTTTAATCGTGCAATTTCGTCGATACACTCAATATGAATTAAGGTAGAATCCATGTCGAAAACAATTAAACCAGAACTGTGTTTCATTTAACGGGAAACTCCTGAGCTGAACTCATGCGACTAACAGAATCTAGGCAATGGCAAAGAGTAAAAAGTACTTTGCTTAACAATAAAACCAAAGCCATTATTCGTATTATGACGAAACGTGCTCTGCGCTTAGCCGCTGCCGGTGGATTACTGCTAATCATTATTAATGTCTGGAATATTGCCAGTGTCCAGTCGCAACAGCAACTTTTCTCGCAAACTCAGTCGGTAACTCAGCTTATGATGGATCAGGCCGAGCACGAAGCGCATTATTGGCTTGAACATCAAAATACCGAGCGCTTAACTGCTCTGACCGACAATATCGCCAGCCACCCCGAAGTTATGGCGGCAACCATTCGTAACCGTTTTGGTGAACTGCTCGTGCACAGTGGCGTTAATTCATCCATTATTGACTGGCCCACTAGCGAAGACACTTCTGAGCCATGGGTACTGGTTGAAGAAATTAACCTGGAAGACAATGTGAGTGGTTATTTACAGGTCATTTTCGATAAAAATTTATTATTGAAGCAAAGCCAGACCGCCCATAACGGCCTGATGCAACAAGGTAAACTGTTACTTCTTTTGGCGATGCTGGCCGGTGTGTTTATTATGCTTGGCTTTAACCGGATACGTGATCGTTACTGGCAGGTTGAGCCTCATTAAACAGCTCACAACTGTTCTTCCATAAAGCCTCGCTAAGTGAGTCTTTATCAACCTTTCTCAACTCGGCTAAAACGCTCAAAACCTTTGCAATCCTTGCCGGTTCATTACGTTCTCCCTGATGTCCGCAAATAGGCATATCCGGTGAATCAGTCTCTAGCACCAAAGCCGATAGCGGTACTTTGGCTATTGCCTGTCGCGTTTTTTGTGCCCGGGTGTAAGTAATTACTCCGCCAACACCCAACTTATAACCGCAATCAACAAACTTCATAGCCTGCTCATAGCTGCCACTGAAGGCGTGTATAACGCCTTGCTCAGGACCATATTGTTTGACTAACGGATGAGTTGTCTCCAGAGTTTTACGGTGATGTATAATCACTGGCAGGCGATAGTTCTTCGCTAATTTCAGCTGTTCAATAAAGAGCTCGCGCTGCAGCTCGGAATTATCGCAGGTAGCATCTAGCCCCACCTCCCCCACTGCCCGTAACCGCTCATGCGGAGTATCTAAGGCTTGTTCCAGCTCTTGCAGGTGGTTCAGATTATGTTGTTGAATAAACCAGGGATGCAAACCTAAAGCAAAGCGCCAGCTTGCAAACTGATTAACTAACTGCTGCAGCCGGGGCCATTGCTCAGCACTAACACCCGGCACCATAAAACGCTCAACTCCGGCTTCAGCAGCCGCTTCTAAAACTTGCTCCCGGTCCTCATCAAATGCCTGAAAATCAATATGGCAATGAGTGTCGTAAAGCGTATTCATAAGCTTTAGTGTTCGCGTGTGTGAGTAAACTCAATATCAGGGTAACGCTCTTCTGCCAGGCTTAAGTTCACCATAGTCGGGGCAATGTAGGTCAGGTTGTCACCGCCATCTAATGCCAGATTCGCTTCTGCTTTACGACGAAACTCATCCAGTTTCTTCTCGTCTTTACTACTCACCCAGCGCGCTGTCGCGACGTTAATATTTTCGTACATGGCATCCACTTTGTATTCTGTTCGCAGGCGATGAACAACCACATCAAACTGCAGTACACCAACAGCGCCAACAATCAGGTCGTTGCTGATAAGCGGACGGAACACCTGCACGGCGCCCTCTTCAGATAACTGCACTAAGCCTTTTAATAATTGCTTCTGCTTTAGTGGATCTTTCAGCCGGATACGACGGAAAAGCTCAGGCGCAAAGTTCGGAATACCGCTAAACTTGAAGTCTTCGCCGGCGGTAAAGGTATCGCCGATTTGAATGGTTCCGTGGTTATGAAGCCCAATGATATCGCCTGGATAAGCTTCTTCCACGTGCGAACGGTCACCGGCTAAAAAGGTTAATGCATCACTGATACGCACGTCTTTACCTGTACGAACCTGACGCATTTTCATGCCTTTCTCATACTTACCGGACACAATACGCATGAAGGCAACCCGGTCTCTGTGACGCGGATCCATATTCGCCTGAATTTTAAAAATGAAACCGGAGAAGTCTTCGCTGGTGGCACTAACGCCTTCTTGTTGATCGGTTTCCCGCCCTTGAGGTTTAGGTGCCCAGTCGACCAGACCATCCAGCATATGATCCACACCGAAGTTACCTAACGCCGTTCCGAAAAATACCGGCGTCAATTCACCGGCGAGAAAAAGCTCTTTATCAAAGGGGTTCGACGCGCCATTCACCAACTCGATTTGCTCACGTAGCTCATCTGCCCAGACGCCTAGCTTCTCATCTAACTCAGGGTTATCAAGACCTTTTATAATGGTCTCTTCCTGAATTCGGTGCCCCTGCCCGGTTTTATATAAAATCGTTTCATCTTTAAGAAGGTGATAAACCCCTTTAAAGTTTTTGCCGGAACCAATCGGCCAGGTAATAGGTGCGCACATAATTTTCAGAACATCTTCCACTTCATCCAACAACTCCAGCGGGTCACGAATGTCACGGTCAAGTTTGTTCATAAAAGTGATAATAGGAGTGTCACGTAAACGAGTGACTTCCATCAATTTAATGGTTCGGTCCTCAACACCTTTAGCGCCGTCAATAACCATTAAACAAGAATCAACGGCAGTCAGGGTACGGTAAGTATCTTCTGAGAAGTCTTCGTGTCCGGGAGTATCTAATAGATTTACCAGGGCATTATGATAAGGGAACTGCATTACTGAGGTCGTTACCGATATGCCCCGCTCCTGTTCCATTTGCATCCAGTCTGACTTTGCATGCTGACCAGATTTCTTGCCTTTTATCGTTCCCGCTTTTTGGATCTGCTGACCATGCAACAGGACCTTTTCAGTAATCGTGGTTTTACCGGCATCCGGGTGAGAGATAATGGCAAAGGTACGACGTTTCGCGACTTCATTCTGCAAGCTGGATTCAGACATCAACAAGACTCTTATTGGTTAAATTTAACTATATTGCTTATTTTCGCTGATCTGCTGCCGATACACAAACCATGGATTGTTATAATCTGAGATAGATACGGTACTAACGTCTAAAAGATAGCATTCCGAGCCTGTACTAAACTACAAACTGACATGAACAACCCGAGTAACCTGCCCATGCAACTGACGATAAAAGCGAAAGTATTTTCTCTGGCACTTATCCCCCCGGTACTTATTGCCGTGTTCTTAACCTGGTATAACTTGTCTCAGTCGACGACTGTCGGACAAAACGCCGTTGAAGAATTCACAACGCAAATGGAAAAAGACAGTCGAGAGGAGCTTTCTAACTATTTGGAGTTAGCATTTACTTCTATCCAGCACCTTGTAAAAGACACTTCTCTGGGCTCGTTACAGGAAAGACAAGAACGCGCAAAGCAAATACTACGGCAACTACGCTTTGATGACTCTGGTGATGTGGGTTACCTCTTTGTTTATGACCGTCAGGGTGTCAGTGTTGCTCATGGCGTTAATCAAAGCCTTGAAGGTAAAAACCTGTTCGACTTTCAGGATCCTAATGGGGTTTACCTTATCAGAAAGCTTATTGAAGAAGCAGAAGGTGGTGGCGGTTTCGTCAAATATGACTGGCAGAATACTCAGCAGCAAGTCAATCCTAAACTTGGATACGCCAAGCTACTAAACGAGTGGAACTGGGTAATAGGTACTGGCTTTTGGACAGCCGGAATGGAGCAGGAAGCCGCCAGAATTGAAAATAATGTTGATGAAGCACTAGCCGACGCCGTTATTGAAACCATCATTGCCTCAGTTATTGCATTGCTGATTATCGCCGCGCTGGCGTTGTTTGTGGTCAAAGGAATTACACGACCACTGCGTAACGCCCTTAACGCTATGGAAAGAATTGCAAAAGGTGACGGTGATCTCACCCAGCGCCTCGATACGACCAGCAACGATGAAATGGCCGATCTTGGGCAGGCCTTTAACGATTTTGCCGACCAGGTTTCCGATATGGTAACCAATATCCGTCATTCTGCGAGCTCCGTCAGCCGCTCCACTCAAAAGCTCGACAAAGTTCTGATTGACGCTCGCGAGGGAGTAACCGAGCAGCAGGCAGAAAGTGAGCAGGTGGCAACCGCCATTAACGAAATGTCGACGGCCTCTCATGAAGTCGCCCGTAGCGCCAGCGAAGCGTCATCAGCAGCTGAACAGGCAGAAGAATTGGTTCATTCAAGTAATCACCTGCTGACCAAAGCCGTTAATGTCATTCACGGTCTGGCAGAAAAAGTGGAAAATGGTGCATCAGAGGTTGAACAGCTTAACGCGCACTCAGCGAAAATTGGCTCCGTGCTTGATGTTATTCGAGGCATTGCTGAACAGACCAACTTACTGGCGCTTAACGCGGCAATAGAGTCGGCTCGTGCAGGTGAAGCTGGCAGAGGTTTTGCCGTTGTTGCCGACGAGGTTCGCACTCTGGCAAAACGAACTCAGGACAGCACTCACGAAATTGAATCGATGATAGAGCAACTGCAGCAAGGCAGTAAAAAAGTGTCCAGCGTCATGGCTTCAATAAAAGAAGGTAGTGAAACCAGTGTCGCTGAAGCGGCGGAAGTGGAAAACGCTTTGGCGAAAGTTCTGGAGGCGGTAAACACCATTAACACGCAGAATGCTCAAATTGCGACTGCAGCGGAAGAACAAACATCGGTTTCGGAAACCATAAACCAAAATATGACCGCAATTGTCGATATTGCGAAGCAAACCGCCGATGGCACTCAACAGGCCGGAGAGCATATGAAAGAGCTTAGTAACACTGCGGCACAACTTGAGAACAACGTTAAGCGGTATCGTGTTAGCTAAGCTTAATCGCCTTGCCTTCTTCCATCGCGGGTAAGTCAAATAAACGACACAGTGTCTGCCCTAAATCGGCAAAACTGTGTCGTTTCCCCCGGCTCCCCGCCTGCACGTTTTGACCCGACAGTAATAAAGGAATAAGTTCACGGGTATGATCGGTTCCCTGCCAGGTGGGGTCACAGCCGTGATCAGCGGTTAATACTAAAACATCATCCGGTGTCATTGCCGATTCAATAACAGGCAACCATTGGTCGAACGTTTCCAGTTCCCGGGCATAGCCATCAATGTCCCGCCGGTGTCCGTATAAGGTGTCAAAATCCACTAAATTGGTAAAAATTAATGTGTTCTCCGGGGCTTTCTCCATTGCGTTTAATGTCGCAGTTAAAAGCCCGTTCAGCCCCGAGGCTTTGACCGACTCGGAAACGCCCTGCCCGGCAAAAATATCCGAGATTTTACCGATAGCAATAACCTTGCCGCCTTTATTTTGAAGCTTATCCAGCACCGTCGGCTTAGGTGGTAAAACAGAGTAGTCTTTTCGATTGGCTGTACGCTCAAAGTTGTCCGCTTTATCGCCAACAAAAGGACGCGCAATAACGCGACCAATATTATATGGCTCTATAAGAGCCCGAACCTTCTCGCATACCTGATATAAACGCTCCAGACCAAAATGTTCTTCGTGCGCGGCAATTTGAAACACGGAGTCGGCCGAAGTGTAAAAAATAGGATAACTGCTACGAATGTGCTGCTCACCTAACTGCTTTAGGATTTCTGTGCCCGAAGCATGGCAATTACCAAGGTAACCGTCGAGTTCGCAGGCCTTAAGAATTTGAGCTAATAATTCATTGGGAAAGCTGTTTTCTTTATCCTGGAAATAACCCCATTCGAAGTGTACAGGAACGCCCATTAGCTCCCAGTGACCAGAGGGTGTGTCTTTTCCAGACGAGAGTTCTGCAGCACAAGCATAGGCGCCATGAGTTTCCACTTCGTGAAAACCTTTGGCATAGGTGCCTGTCGCTTCTTTATGAGCTTCAGCTAAACCCAGCCGGGTAAGGTTAGGTAACTGCAGGGGTTGTCCGTGCTGATACCTGTATTCCGCAATATGGCCAAAAGTATCAGCGCCTTCATCACCAAACTTATCAGCGTCGGGGGCTGAACCAATACCAAACGAATCTAATACCAGAACAATGGCTCTGCTCATTCAGTCTCTCCGGCTATGCGCTCATAGATAACAGAGTCGGGCTCCGGCGGGGTAGAGGAAAAACTCAAAGCTTTCAGTATGCTGTCAGCAGCCTCTTGCCAGTCCGACTCGTTACTGGCATGCACTGTTGCAATGACACTCTCTGAGTCCACTTTCGATCCAACTGTCAGGATATCGGTCATACCAACGCTTAAATCCAATTTATCATCAGCTTTGCGCCGGCCTCCACCTAAACAGACAACCGCCATTCCCAATTCTCTTGTATTCACTTCCGATAAATATAGCCCATGATACTCGGCGGGAAGCTTTAACGGTTTTCTCAGGTTTGCCTGGGGCAGGTACTGGTCGCTTTTTTCCAGAAAGTCGTGAGGTCCACCCAAAGAACCGACCATTTTGGCGAAACGTTCCGCCGCCAAACCGCTTCCCAGTACGTTTTCAACCATAACCTCAGCTTGGTCAGTACTTTTAGCCAAGTTTCCCGACACCAGCAACTCAGCAGATAAGGCTTTTGTTACCTGATGCAGGCGTTTATCTCTGCGCTTTCCCGTTAAATAATCGACGGCTAACTGAACCTCAACCGCATTACCGGCAGCTGAACCTAATGCCTGATTCATGTCAGTAATAAGCGCCGTGGTTTCTACTCCCAGTTTCCGGCCAACACTAACCAGACTCTGCGCTAACTCTCTCGACTCATCGTATCCTGGCATGAATGCACCGTTACCGGCTTTAACATCCATAACCAAACCATCAAGGCCTTCAGCCAGCTTTTTTGCCAGAATAGAAGCTGTAATTAACGGAATCGACTCCACTGTCGCGGTCACATCGCGCGTTGCGTAAAAGCGGCTATCAGCTGGTGCCAGACGCCCTGTTTGCCCAATAATGGCAACACCAGCCTGCTTAACCGTGTCGCGAAAGCGCCGATTATCCGGCGCGGTCTGATAGCCGGGGATGGCGTCAAATTTATCCAGCGTACCGCCAGTATGTCCCAGACCACGCCCCGAAATCATCGGAACATAGCCACCACAGGCTGCGACAATAGGACCCAGCATTAAACTAACGACGTCACCGACACCGCCGGTTGAGTGCTTATCCAATACCGGACCATTTAAATTGTCCTGTCGCCAGTCAAGAACATCGCCGGAATCTCTCATAGCAACGGTTAAAGCTGTTTTTTCCTGCGCCGACATACCGCGAAAATAAATAGCCATAGCCAACGCAGCTATTTGCCCCTCACTGACGCTATCATCGCAAATTCCGTTAACGAACTGCTGAATATCGGTGTCGGATAAACTTACAGCGTCACGCTTTTTGCGAATAACTTCTTGCGCCAAAAACATAAACTTAAACCTTAACCAAAAGGCTTTGGAGATCCTGCAACAGGCTACTGGCTCCGATGCGGAAATTATCAGCTGTGACCCAGTCCTCACCCATAATCCGCTCGGCTAACTCAATATACTGAACCGCATCATCCAGAGTCCCGATTCCGCCTGCGGCTTTAAAACCACAATCTGTTTGACTGGATTTAATGACCCCCAGCATAGCTTCCGCCGCTTTCAAGGTGGCATTTATCGATACTTTTCCGGTTGAGGTTTTAATAAAGTCAGCGCCGTTAGCAATAGCTAACTCACTAGCCAGAACAATTTTATCGTGTTGCTGAAGCTCACCTGACTCAATAATGACTTTTAGCTGAACAGAATCGCCGCAAATATCCTTGCACTCTCTTACCAATTCAGCCGGGGTGCTCTCATCACCCTGCAATAAAGCAGCATAAGGCAGGACCACGTCAACCTCGTGCGCTCCGGCCGCTATAGCTCGCTCGGTTTCTGCTGCGGCGCGGGCGACATTGGTACTGCCATCAGGAAAGTTAGTAACCGTAGCGACTTTGGTATCCAGCCCCTGCTCGTTGAGAAACTGGCGAGCCAACGCCACCCATTCAGGGAACACACAAACCGCAGCGACACTCTTTTTATTTATCGAGGCACGTTGGCATAAGTCTTCAATAACCTCTCGGGTATCATCGTTATTCAACGTGGTTAAATCCATAAAGGACAAGGCCTGTAGTGCCCGTACCTGTTGTGTTGATGGCATAATTACTCCATTTGGTTATTAGCTTTCCCAACGCATAACTAAAGCGTCTTCACGCCCGTCGGCGGCTGGATAATAATTGACTCTGCGCCCTACCGTATCAAATCCATTGCCTTCATATAAGCGGATAGCGGCAGCATTGGAAGCACGAACTTCCAGAAACACAACGCAGTGTTTCTTTTCAGCATAGTCTAATAAGTCCTGCATGAGTTTGTAACCAAAGCCCTGCCCCTGAAAGTCAGGATCCACAGCAATATTGTGCAACGTCAACTCATCGGCAACTAACTGGCTAATAGTAAAACCAATAACCCTTGAGTCGCTCAATAGCCGCCGACAACGATACTGTTCACCATGGCTTTCGCTAAATACAGACCAGGGCCATGGGGTGCGATGTGCTTTCTTTTCGACCGAAAACTCAAGCTCACCGGGTCGAAAATCCTCGATATTAAAGCTTTGCATGTTTAAGTTGTTGCCAGAGAGATTTTTTTGTTTCCACCGGAAATGAACCAGTAAGACTGTCAGTGTAATCGAAACACACATCTGGAGTTTTAGAGGGGGCTTTTATAGCAACCGGGCGTTGCTCGAAGTACAAACAAAGATCATCAAGCCAACCGGGCAAAGAAACAGGCAATTCTCTCTCTCCACGCAAATAGAGAGGGCCCAGACGATAATAAAATACCGGTGCCGACGCACGTTTCTTTTCCCAAATGGGAATACCCATAACTTGTAATGCGGCGCGTTGTTGACTGGTCCATTCTGGGAGCATGACGATTACCGTTGAAAACAGATAAATGCAGTTTACTCAAGCTTGGGAAGGATAGCCAGTTAGAAACTGGCAGGGGCGGAGGGATTCGAACCCCCAACCGTCGGTTTTGGAGACCGCTGTTCTACCAATTGGAACTACGCCCCTAACGCTTGAGCGGAGAATTATACCGACACCCAGTATTCAGACAAGCGATATTTACGGCTTAACCTACTGTTTGCAGATAAATTAAACAATTATGGCTAGGCTTCTGTATCAAAAAGCTCCTCATGAACAATCTGCAGCATCTCATCTACCTTAAACTCATCAATTTGAAAATGCTCAAGTACGCCATCCTGAACATACTGCCATTCTTCTTCTCCGGCCAAACTGCGGGTTCTCAAATCAATTGCGTATCGCGATATCTTTAGTATTCCCAATAAGTCGAGGGTTAAATTGTCAAGTTCGCTGGAGTGATTGAAAATTGAACTGTCTTCAAACAAATAATAAATGACTTCAACTACAATTTTCGGCAACTTCCATTGTTGTGCCAACAGCGCACCGATAGTAGTGTGTGAAGTCTGGAAAAGCTCTAGCTCTTTAGCTTGTACCTGCTGCCAGGGAGTACTTTCTGCGGCATTTAGTAAGTCAGCATAATCATCGAACTCAGCCAACATAACCGGTATTCCTGAGCTTTGAAAAAGACCCAGCATATAAGCATGATCTCTCAATTCCGGTCGTCCGATGGCTTCAGCGATCATCACACAGGCCCCGGCAACCCACTCGTTATAACGCCAGAACTCGCTGAGATCATAGTCAGATGTCAAAGCCGACTTAAGAGCAACCGCCCTTACAATCGGAAAAACCCGGCGAAAGCCAAGCGTCATGACGGCCTGCTGAATTGAATCGACCTCTCTTGCTCTGCGGTAAGCGGCAGAATTAACAACCTGTAAAACAGCGGCGGCTATACTCATATCAGCCGAAATAGATTCAGCGATAACGTTGACATCAGGTTCACTTTTTTTGGCTTCACGACTCACAGTTAGCAAAGTTTCGGGGCGCGGTGGAATACTTACTCTTTGTAACAATCGTTTTTCTGCCGTCGTAATTTCTATCGCCATAGAGTCTCCGGGTTGAACCAATGATTTACATGAAATCTTAAAGCATGCGATTATGTCTTAACTTTTTGTCTGGTATAACACTTCAATGCGTTACTTTCGATTTATTCTTTTTAGTTTTAGTATACTTTTCAACGGGCTGGCTCTTGCTTCAGTTGAAGTTGCGGTCTCCGGTGTTGAGGGAGACGAGTACGCCAATGTTATGGCGCTATTACAAATAGCCCGTCTGGATAAAGACAAAAGTTACGCCGACTATAGAGTCCGGTATCTACATAGACAAGCACCTGCCGACATTAAAAAAGCACTCCGCCCATATGGATATTATCAGGTTGAAGTGAATGCTCAACTAGAAACAATTGAGGGAGGTTGGTCAGCTGCCTACCAAATTGAGCTGAATGACCCGGTAAAAATTGCTAAAAACATGTGGGAAATTCGGGGCGACGCGGCTGAAGACGAGGCGTTCGAGAACATAATAGAGAATAATAGCCTCAAAGAAAAACAACGTTTTATTCATAGTACTTACGAACAAGTTAAGTCCAGGTTATTGTCATTAGCGAGTCAGCGCGGCTATCACGATGCTCGCTTTATAAAACACAATGTCGAAATTGATGTTGCAGAAAACACCGCTGATATAGAAGTGATTTTTGATTCCGGGAAACGCTACGAGTACGGGCAGGTCACATTCGAACAGGATATACTCGACGACGAACTGCTCCATCGCTTTGTTCCTTTTGAACACGGCGAAGGCTACAGCACACAGGAACTCAGTCAATTACAAGTAGCATTAGGTGACAGCGGATATTTCTCTCAAGTTCAGGTCAGTCCGGACTGGGGAAATGCCGAAGAGCACACAGTACCTATCTCTGTCAGCTCCGAGCCTAACTTCAGAAACCAGTATCAATACGGTGTTGGTTACGGAACCGATACCGGAGCTCGTATTAGTGCCAGCCTCAACCGCCGTTGGGTCAATACGCAGGGACACCAACTCAGGGGGATGACACAGTTATCAGAAGTAGAAAGCCGCGTTGGTGCAAACTACATCATTCCGGGTCAAAACCCTCAGTCAGATTATTACCAGATTCGAGCCGAGGCCTCTGATAAAGATAACGAAGGACAAACTAACCGACTATATCGCTTTGGCGCATCCAGCGTTGTTGCAATGGGTAAATGGCAACGCGAGTACGGGTTAAACTGGCAACGCGATGACTTCGAAATTGGCGAAAGTTCGGGAACCAGTCAGTTTTTAATTCCGCAAGCCAGTTGGAACTATGTGACAGCTGACGGAAGGTTAAATATCGACAAAGGCTTTCGTTTTGATGTAACACTAAAAGCAGCAAGTGAAGCAGTTTTGTCTGATGCCGATTTAGCCAGCGTGGAACTTGGCTTTAAGGCCGTTGTCCCTGTTACAGACAATATACGTTTTCTTGCCAGAGCCGAAGCCGGCGCTACCTATATAGATGATTTTAATCAGTTGCCTCCTTCGCTACGTTTTTTCGCTGGCGGGGACAACAGCGTGCGCGGCTACGCTTATGAGCAATTAGGACCAGAAGACGATACAGGAACCATTTTAGGTGGCCGTTATTTGGCTGTTGCCAGCGCAGAAATTGATTATCGCTTTAAGGAAAATTGGCGTGTCGCTTTATTCACGGATATTGGTAATGCCATGATTGAACCTAATGAAAAGCTGAAACAAAGTGTCGGATTCGGAATTCGCTGGATTTCTCCTATTGGTTCGGTTCGTCTGGATTTGGCTCAGGCAATAGATGAGCCAGATAAGCCCTGGCGCCTGCACTTTACCTTAGGCCCCGATTTATGAGCATTTATCGTTGGTTGGCCATTACAGTTCTTGTTCTGGTTGTTTTAGTCCCACTAATGGCTATCAGCTTGGTTGGCAGTGAAACTGGCAGCCGCTGGATACTAACTCAGGGACAAAAATATCTACCGGTAGACATCCAGTACAAAACATTTAATGGAACTCTGCTGAATGAGTTTGAGTTTGAAGATTTTCGTTTTGAAAGCGAAACTTTTTCCTATACACCAAACAAGCTAATCATAAACTGGGATCCGCTAGCTTTGTTGTCCGGTGTTATTCGAATAGATAACATAGAAAGCCTTGGTGGCGAGATCCGTCTTCGTGCAGCTCAGAATTCGAGTCAAAACGCGGATTCTGAAGCTTCTGTTGAAGACATTCAAATTGAGCTGCCTTTAGATGTCAACTTGCGTAACTTGCTGGTTAAGGAAAGCCGTTTTTTTATTTTAGAAACTCCTTCTCAGGAACTAACGATTGAAGCATCAGCCAGAGCTAACGCTGATGGCCAGCTTAATATCAGACAGTTTCGTCTGGAGCACCAATACCTAACCACCGAGATTTCCGGAAAAACTAAATTATCTTATCCTTTTAAAAGTGAGCTCGAAAATAACACCCATTTTCACTCACCAGACTTCCCTTCGCTTAAAGTAAAAACGGAGATAGCTGGCGACATTCGGTCTCTGACGACAAATAGTGAACTATCCGAAGGACTTGTCGGTGAAGTTACCGCTAAAATCGATAACCCGCTGAACGAGCTTACCTGGCAGTTTGACAGCAATTGGCAGCAGAATAACCTGAGCCTGTGGTTGGCAAGTGTCGGAGCTGACCAGGTTGAATTGAGTTTTGCCGGAGATATACGTGGAGAGGGTGGAGTAACACAAGCCAGTATCGAGCCCGACATAGCTGTCACAGTTAATCAACAGACAATGGATATCGGTGGTTCCGTTAGCTATCAAGACAACATAATAAACTTCGCACCACTCAATGTGCACTCTAGAGGCGATATCCAGGGACAGCTAACCTTGCAGGGAAATGTTTCATCATTATCGACTACTCCGGTAATTGATGCTTCTGTAAGTTGGGAAAAAATAACCTACGAACCGAACGGTATCAGCAGCCACGAAGGCCGGTTACAGGCCAAAGGCGAACTCGATGAGCTTGCAATTAATTTAAGTAACGAACTGTCTGGCGTACTGGAAGAAGACTTACAGCTTGTTACTGAAGCTAAACTTAAGTCTGACAGCCTAAATATCTTAAGCCTGAAACTTACTCATAATGATGAAACTGTCAGTGGCAAGGCTGCTATCAATTGGAAAGACAATTTATCTTTAACTACGGATATTTCGGGTGAATATCAACAGCGGACGGTCAATGCAGAAGCGAAATTGCGTTTGTCAGAGCCCTACTTATTTGTTGACCAGTTTAATGCCAGCTGGGGAGCGCAGTCACTTATCGCTGAAGGGGCGCTTAGCCCTGGCAAAAAGCTCACCTGGCAAGTAACGTCTAAAGATTTAAGCGAGCTTTCTGACGTTAAAGGAGAGGTTGTAGCTACCGGTGATATTAGTGGGCAACTAAACCAACCAGAGTTTAAAATAGGTTTTAATAAATTTAACCTGAAGCACCCTGACTACAATACTGTTAGTTTAAATCAACCTATCACGGTCGTTTTTAACTATGAGGACATCACGTTCAATACAACGCCAGTTTGTCTAAATTACAAAGGGATAGATAATCCCTTCTGCCTTAAGTTAGAACAGCAGGACAAGTTAATAAGTTTCGATGCAGATGCCAGTGAGATTCCGCTGGATTTACTGCAAGCTCTTGTATTACCCGACGTCGCTTACAAGCTAACTGGAGAGGTATCGGCTGAGGTTGTCGGTACATTCGATTATGAAAATATGACGTTAAGGAAGCTTGACGGCGCTATTAACGCGGATAACAGTCAAGTACTGGCTGGTGAAGAAAAAGTTATTTTAAATCAGCTTAACTTAACCGCTAAAAACCGCGACGACGAGGGCATTGATATTGGAATGACAGCGATAGCTGACGAACTCGATTTTAACCTGTCAGGGCAGCTTACTATCGAAAAAGTAGCTCCCGACAGTCCTCTTTCCGGAAAGGTTTCATTAAATTCTAAAAGTTTAGAGTTACTGAATTTATTTGCACCGCAAGTGGATATCGGCAATGGGAGTACTAGCGCAGAACTCAATATTGCAGGTGATTTAAATGATCCAACTGCTTCAGGAAAAGTTAACCTTAATGCAGACAGAATCATTGTATTAGCCAGTGGTACATTAATTACTGAGCTCAATGCAAAACTAACGGCGGACGCAAATGTTGGCGAATTTACGGTTAATGCAGACGGCAAAATAGGTGATGGTGATGTCGCTATTGAGGGGGAGCTCAATGCATTTAAACGAACCGGAAACCTCATTATAAAGGGTAAAGATCTATTGATTTTAGATACCCCGGATCTTCTCCTTGTTGCATCACCTGATATCTCCCTAAAGCTTGAGAAAGATCTTGTATTCGTCAGAGGGGATTTACATCTACCTAAAGCTCGAATAACACCAGTGAATTTAGATCAAGCTGTCACTGAGTCAGCTGATGTTACTTTGAAAAATGAGTCTAAAGATCCTCCTTTGTTTTCTACTAATACAGATATAACAGTGAGTCTAGGAGAACAAGTTCGCGTCGAAGCTCTAGGTTTTTCAGGTAACTTAAAAGGGAAACTCCAAATTACGCAGCAACCCGATTCCGTTGCACGAGGTAACGGCAGTATTGGGGTCGTATCCGGTGATTACGAGATTTACGGACAAAAATTAGCTATTGAACGCGGTGATTTGCTTTTCAATGGGGGGCCTTTAGATACTCCATCCCTAAATCTTAGAGTTACCCGTAATATTGAAAAAACAGGTATCGACGAGCGGCCGCCTGAGACGATAGGAGCCCGAGTTACCGGTACTATAAACCGACCTGAATTAAGCCTTTTTTCAACTCCGCCTCTTCCGGACAGTACTATCCTCTCGTACCTTTTATTCGGGAAACCGCCGGGTAGCCAGGGAGATGCGAATAATCTCGAACTGCAGGCAGCACTATTAGTTGGTGGCCGTAGCGCCAAGTTTCTAACTGAAGGCATAAAAGACACTTTTGATTTAGATGAAGTGTCTTTGGATTCGGAAACCAGTGATGTCAATGATACCTCTTTGTATATAGGTAAATACCTCTCTCCTCGTCTGTACGTTAAGTATGGAATTGGCTTACTAGAACCAACCTCTACTTTCATACTGCGCTACACACTGTCTGAAAGACTACTTTTTGAATCCACCTCAAACACTGAAGGTCAAGGCGGCGACTTAATATACACCATCGAAACTAAGTAATTCCCGTAACTCCCCTCGCTTTGCCACCAAAGTTTTGTAGTAGCCTGATGCTCTTGCATCAGGTGGGGAGGTTGGGGGTTAAACCCGGGGTATATTATGAGAGCGGATCTTGGCCGACACGCGTCACTGCAGCTATAAACTGAGCAGGGAGACTAAGTACGGAGAAGCCAGGGGATCTCACCTGACGTTAACGTCACAGGCTACCCAGCAGACATAAAAAAAGCCCCCAGCGTGAGCTGAGGGCTTCTTAGAATAAAAGTCTGGCGGTGACCTACTCTCGCATGGGGAGACCCCACACTACCATCGGCGCTGGTGTGTTTCACTTCTGAGTTCGGAATGGATTCAGGTGGTGCCAC